>Ga0335071_10000089_pt1 | contig 105582 bp, 90 predicted proteins | sample Lox_Sample_15_FD_206724 | JGI IMG/M metagenome (GOLD analysis project Ga0335071, IMG submission 206724) | Soil microbial communities from Loxahatchee National Wildlife Refuge, Florida, United States - Lox_Sample_1.5 | ecosystem: Environmental > Terrestrial > Soil > Wetlands | place: USA... | reverse complement strand
CCTACAACAGAACGCTCTCCTACCACTCGTATTGCTACGAGTCCGCGGCTTCGGCGGTATGCTTGACCCCCGATAAATTTTCAGCGCAAGACCACTCGACTGGTGAGCTGTTACGCACTCTTTAAATGATTGCTGCTTCTAAGCCAACATCCCAGCTGTCTGAGTAGCCTCACCTCTTTTTCGACTTAGCATACACTTCGGGGCCTTAGCCGGCGGTCTGGGTTATTCCCCTCTCGGCCATGGACCTTAGAGCTCATAGCCTCTTTCCGCCGCTCTGGAGTTGCGGTATTCGGAGTTTGATCGGGTTTTCTCTCACATTGTGAGAGAGCGCCCATTCAGTGCTCTACCTCCGCAACTGAACGCGACAGACTGCCCCTAAAGGCATTTCGGAGAGAACCAGCTATCACCCGGTTTGATTAGCCTTTCACTCCAACCCACAGCTCATCCGAGAATATTGCAAGGTTCACCGGTTCGGTCCTCCCTCTCGTGTTACCGAGAGTTCAACCTGGCCATGGGTAGATCACCGGGTTTCGGGCCGGGCGCATGCAACTGACGCCCAATTAGGACTCGCTTTCGCTACGGTTACAGTTCATTGAACCTTAGCCTTGCTGCATACGCACACTCGCCGGATCATTATGCAAAAGGCACGCGGTCACAGCCGCACCCAAACCTTGCGGAAAGGATTCGGCATGCTCCCGCTGATTGTAAGCACATGGTTTCAGGTTCTATTTCACTCCCCGCCAGGGGTTCTTTTCACCTTTCCCTCACGGTACTAGTTCACTATCGGTCAGTTGGTAGTGTTTAGCCTTTGGACGTGGTCGTCCGAAATTCCCACAAGGTTTCTCGTGTCCCGTGGTACTTGGGAAACGGCCAGGAGAGTTGTCAGTTTATGCCTACCGGACTATCACCGTCTTTGGTGTCCCTTTCCAGGGGTCTTCAACTAACCGACAACCTTTGTAACTCCTTGATCTCACGGCAGTAGACCAGGCCGCTCCCGCGACACCGCCCCAGCAACGCCTGCCGGCTTGACACTGGAATCGGTTTAGGCTGTTCCCCGTTCGCTCGCCACTACTTGGGGAATCGAGTTTTCTTTCTTTTCCTCCGGTTACTGAGATGTTTCACTTCACCGGGTTGGCTTCGCCGAGCTATGTATTCACTCGGCGATGTACGGACATGACTCCGCACGGGTTCTCCCATTCGGGTACCGCCGGGTCAAAGCTTGTTTGCAGCTCACCGGCGATTATCGCAGCTGACTGCGCCCTTCGTAGCCTCCAACTGCCAAGGCATTCACCATGCGCTCTTAGTAGCTTGAGATGAATATCAGCCTGCCTCTTCTCCAAATTGTCAAAGAACAAGAACCATCAGTGCGGAGGTTCCTACCTACGATTGTACGATAGACAACCCTCGCTGAAAGTCGAGAGTATTATACACACTGGCTGCACGAGCGCAAGAGAATAATCGCGAGGACGACGTCTCACCTAACGTCAACCCAGCTTTGCACTTACGAGCCCGCTCCTCCCTCCTCTCTCCTCCCTCCTCCCTCCTCTCCTCAAAGGGGTCGCGAAAGTCGCCTCGCAAATCACCCGCGAAAACGGGGACTGTACCGCGCGTCTGCGTGCTCCGAGGGACTGTCCCCGCTTTCGCGGCTCAGTCGTGCCCCAAGTCCCAAGGAGATTCCCTGCCGCAGTCCCTCTGCAAATCGCGGTCAGAGTCATACTGAGAATCGCCACGACAATCCCTCTGCCAGTCTCCCTGCTTCTCAACCCGCGAATCGCCGCCAAAATCGCCCTGCACCTGCATCCGCAAGTCGCTCTGCAACTGGCCCCGACCGTGCCGGTCAGAATCCCCGAGCAAATCGCATCCTGAAATGCCCTCCGAACCACCCCCCGAACCGTTCCCGGAACGGTTCCCAGGGCGACTCGCGAGGCGTCATTTCCAGCCGATTACAGACAGGCTATCTTGATAACATCCTGTGAAACAACGAGTTACGAAGAAGGACCCGAGGAGGACGAAGATTCCTTAACAAATGGGGCTTTCTGGTGCGTATAACATAGTGAAGGTCCGCGACAGCGCGGCCCAGTTGCGCCGGAGAACGAAGATTCTTGAGCAAATCTTGCTCCCGGCGGACATATAACTAAGTGAGGGACCACAGCCGCAGAACGCGGCTGGCCCTAATGACCGCTAAACTGAAAGGAGTTCTCATGACTGACCCGAATCAGCGACGGATGAACTGGCAGACAAAGACCGATACCGCCAGGATGAAGGAAGTGCTCGACACCCTGCGACCGGACATGCTCAAGCGCTACGAGGCCGCGGTGGCCAGCCTCTGCGAGATGGAAACCAAGGCCCGGCAGACGCTCAACGCCGCGGGCGTGCACACCATCTTCTACGTAGCCTACCTCAACTATGCGCGACAGCTCTACAAACTCTCCCGCCAGCAGGGCATCTCGGGCGAAAGCTTCGCGCTGAGCGCCCAAGTCTTGCTCGACAAATGGTCCGCCCGCGGCCTTGATTCCGCCGTCCTCGCCCGAATCCGAACCGAGGTCTTCGACGCAGTTGTTCCCGCGCCATAGGGCGCGGGCTAGCTGCTAGCGGCTCTCGCCCTAGCTCGGGCGCTCTGCGCCTATCTTGCTGGCCGCGGCCCTATTTCACCAACACCAGCCTCTGGAAGGAAACTGCTGCACTCGGAGAAGTCACTCTCACAAAGTAGCTTCCGGCGCGAGTCCCGCCAAGAGACAACCGGTGCGGTCCCTGACTAAGACCGCCACGGTACAACTGCCTTAACATCCGACCCGTCACATCGCACAGTTTGACGCTGTAGAAAGCTGAGTTGGGCACCCAAAGAACAAACTCGGGCAAGGCAGTGATGGTGGTCATGGTCCGCGCGCGAGATGGCTCGTCAACATGTGATTGCGAGATACCGGCGAGGCTACTGTACTTGGAAACGAGGAAATCGTCATACCCCAGCGGGTTCGTCACGCAGCCCGTGATGATTGGATTGCCGGAGTCATCACAGGCAACATCAGTTGCTGAGTTGACTCCCAAACTGCCGCGGTAGGTTGCCGACCAGAGTTTGCCGCCTGCTGAGTCCAGTTTCATCAACAGACAGCTACAGTTGGTGTCCGGGCCAGCGTAGCCACTCACATAGATATTCCCTGCCGAGTCGCATGCTGCCCCACCCAGCTTGACGTCCATGTCGAGACCAAAGAGCTTTGACCAAAGCAGAGTCCCGCTGGAGTCGTACTTCAGCACCAACCCTTTCGCCGTATCATTCGCAACGCTGCCTGAAACCACAACATTGCCGGATGGGTCAAGGGCGACACCCCAACACTGGTCGTTGATGCTGTAATCGTAGCGCCGCGTCCAAATCGTGTCTCCGTCCGGCGTGAATCGCAGAGTCATGCAGTCAGAGTTGGCTGAGCTTGCCGCTTGCGCACAGCCGACGATTTCTCCAGACGAATTGCTGGCCAGGAGCATGCCGCATGCACGAGGGGCGACGTGGTATGTCTTAGTCCAGAGGGTTTCACCGTTCGGGGCAAGTTTGCCCAGCCAGAGATCAGATGTTGTATCGGATACATAGTGCGTGCCCCAAACGTAGCAGTCGTCCGCAGAATCGGCCGTGATTCCGAAAGCCATGTCGCCCGGAACCGAGTCTACCCACTGGAGCGCGCCTGAAGAGTCGTATTTCACGACCAGTGCACATGAGTGGAGGCCTAAAGGTTGAGAACAGGTGTGAAAACGTGACCGGCCGCTGTGCGCCGAGATAATGGAACTGTACCCGGCCACAAAGACATTAAGCTGAGCATCCAAGTAGGCGCTTGACCCACACTCATTTCCGCCGGCGCTGTATCGTCTAAACCAGAGGGTGTCGCCGTTCTGGTTCAGCCTCAGCGCCACCAGATCGCTAAACACACTTGTCCAAGCGTTGCCGGCGACTGCGATGACATCACCCCTTGAAGTTATTCCCTCGCCGGTTGCATCGCCGCCCACGTCAATCGTCCTGACCCAAAGCGTGTCAGGGCCTGATGCGACAGCCGTACCCACCAGGAAGGTCATCAAGACGAGCACCAAATTGCAGACTCCTTGAATCCTTGCCGCGCTCACAAACACCTCCAATCTTGACTGAATCTCGTCTCGGGGATTTCGGGGACACTTTACTTAACTCCTTGTCCCTTGAATCTGAGAACCGGTAGCATGGGTTAGTTGTATCGGAACCTGCCCTAATGTCAAGGCAGACGCGCATCGGCAGTGGTCCGAAGACGCGCGGCGGTTCTGCGGCGCGCCGTCTCGGAGAAGTCATATTCCGGGCGCATCGTATCACGCTCGCCGGAGTCGTTTCTTCGGCTGACCTTCATGTACTCAGGGCTGGCGTGGTTTGTCGGAGACGACTACCGGCTCAGGTGGGGCCGGCTCGACCTCGCGTTTCTTGAGATAGAGCCAGAGCGGGTCATCTTTGAGCAGTTCCCTCGTCTTGCGCGCGCGCTCCTCCCAGGACAGGCCCTCGTCCTCCCGGTCTATCTCTTCACGTCGGCGCCGCATGAAGGCGACGGCGTCAAAGCTCTTGTTCATAGTCCAGCACCTCCTTGGGTGTACGGATCTCGATGATTCCCAGCCCCTCCGCGATGTTGACCGCATTGAACAGACGAATGCGGCCGAGGTTCACGATGTGACGGAAATTCCAACTGACGAGCACGTCTACTCTGTGAATCGTGGCAAGAGCGATGTGGAGGGCATCAGAGTATGAACCCGGGCCGAGGACTCCGCGCCTGACATAGGCCTCGGCCAGCGTGGCTGCCTCGGGTTGGTCTGGCAGGACTACCTGATTCGCACTGGGAATCTCGGCTATTCGATTGCGGACGGTCGTGGGTGCACCTCTCAGTTCACGGATTGTGTGTTCCGATAGAACGAGCACGTACTGCCCGTCACGAAACCGCTCCCACAGAGCGAGGCTGTCTGCCTTGAACTCCTCGTCCTCACAGCCGCCGATGACTGAGGCGTCGACGTAGACGAGAAGTCTCCGATACCGCACGGCTAGATTGTAGCTCTGAACTCAGTGAGCGCAAGCCGGCTCGATTGCCAGCTGAACCTGCCGGCGCACGGCATAGGCCACACCCTGCAATCCCAAAGACCCGCGGGTCGGACCGCTTGTCGTTAGCAAATCCATATCTCGGACGTGGCCGATTGACATCCGTCAAGGGGACCAGTCACGGAACCGGGTCTTCGCCCCGCGCGTTGACTCTGTTCGCCCGGCGGCTACAATCTGGAGTTAATGAGTCGCCGCAATCGTCCGGTCGTGCCCGTGCTGGTTCTAGTTCTGCTAATCTCGCCTGTCATGCTTCAACTAGCCTACGGCTATCTCGATCCGGGCACCGGCAGCTACATCGTCCAGCTTCTCGTCGGCGGCTTGCTTGGCGGGCTGTTTGCCATCGGGATCTTCTGGAAGAGAGTCCTTGCCTTCGTCAAGCGGCTGTTCAGACCCCGGACCCAACATTGAGCCACGAAAGCACGAAAGACACGAAACTGACGGGTGCAGAATGCCGGTTGTCCGTTTCACTCCGTTTTCGTGTCTTCGTGGCCGTTTGTTTCGGATTCGGGGTCAGGGCGAAGACCGGCGGCGGCAGTGACCGCTGACGAGTCGGTACCGAGTTCTTTTCGCGACCCCGACGGTTTTCTCTTCCGGCGCTCTGACACCCTCTACCGCCAGATAAACAACAGCTATCTGGCTGACTACAAGAAGCTCATGGAGTCCGGCCTCTACCGCGACCTGACCGAGGCAGGATTACTGATACCACACGAAGAAACCTCCGAGCCTCCAATGTCCGGCGGCAGCAGCCTTGTCATTCAGCCCGAGACAATCCCCTTCATCTCCTACCCCTACGAGTGGAGCTTCACACAACTGCAGGACGCGGCGCTGACGACCATGTCCATCGAGAAGAAGGCGCTGGAGCACGGGATGTCGCTCAAGGACGCGAGCGCCTACAACATCCAGTTCCTTGCCGGTCGCCCGGTTCTTATTGACACGCTCTCGTTCGAGCAGTACCGCGAAGGCGAGCCGTGGGTGGCCTACCGCCAGTTCTGCCAGCACTTCCTCGCGCCGCTGGCGCTGATGAGCCATGCCGATGTCCGCCTCAGCCAGTTGCTGCGAGTCTACATCGATGGAATCCCGCTTGACCTGGCGAGCCGCCTGCTGCCTTCAAAGACCCACCTGAGTCTCGGCCTCGCAACACATATCCACCTCCACGCACAGGCCCAGCGCAAGTACGCTGACAAGCAGGCCAAACCGGTCGACCGCAAGATGAGCCGCATGGCGTTCCTTGGTCTGATCGATAACCTCGAATCGACCACGAAGAAGCTCACGTGGAAGCCTGCGGGCACGGAGTGGGCTGATTATTACGATGCGACCAACTACACCGATTCCTCGCTCGAACACAAGGCGCAACTCGTAGCTGGGTACCTTGAGAAGGTGAGCCCGAAGACCGTCTGGGACCTCGGGGCGAACACGGGCCGGTTCAGCCGCATCGCTGCCGACCGCGGAATCCCGACAATCGCATTCGACATCGACCCGGCCGCGGTCGAACTCAACTACCTCGACTGCCGCAAGCGGGGCGAGAAGAACCTGCTGCCCCTGCTCTCGGACCTGACCAATCCCAGCCCGGCTATCGGCTGGCAGAACCGCGAGCGCCAGTCGCTCATCGAACGCGGGCCGTGCGATACGGCCCTGGCCCTGGCCCTCGTCCACCACCTCGCTATCGGCAACAACCTGCCCTTTGACCGCATCGCCGATTTCCTTGCCGGCATCTGCCGGACACTCATCATCGAATTCGTGCCTAAGTCGGACTCGCAGGTCCAGCGTCTGCTCGCCACCCGCGATGACATCTTCCCGGGTTACACCAAGGAGGTTTTCGAGCAGGTATTCTCTCTCCGCTTCGCCACCCTTGCCTCGTCCCCGGTCAAGGATTCCGAACGCACCATCTACCTGATGGAACTCCGCCAGCCCTGACCCCCGAATCCGACATTGAACCACCAAGACACCAAGAACACCAAACGTACACCGGGCACTTCTGTCCGGACCCTCTTTGTGTCTCTGTGTCTTTGTGGTAAGTCCCTATCTCGGTTCCTGGGCTGACCGTGCCCCCGTCTTCCGGTCCCCGGCCCTTCCCGGTCCATCACCTCCTCTTAGCCCTCGCCCCTGTCCTGTTCCTCTACTCACACAACGCCGCGAAACTGCCTATCGCACCGGCCGAGCTCCTGCTTCCCCTTGCGATGTCCTTCTCCGTCGCACTCGGGCTGTGGCTTCTGCTATGGGCCCTGATGCGAAGCAGCCGCAGGGCGGCGCTGGTCGTCTCTCTCTTCCTGATCCTCTTCTTCCTATATGGAAGGGCACAGGGCATCATCGGCTCCGAAGCGAAACCAGCGCTGCTGCCGGTATCTGCTGCTATCATCCTTCTTCCAGGTATTCTGTACTTCGCCCGGCCGCGCCGGGAGTTCAGCGGGCTCACGATCTTCCTCAACCTCGCTTCCCTCGCCCTTGTCCTCATGAATCTCGTCACCGGGGTTCCGTCGCTCGTCCGTTGGTGGACGCCCAGGGTGAGTACGGCCGTTACGGCGGAGTCAAAGACAACGAATCTGCCCGACATCTACTACATCATATTCGACACCTATACCCGGGGGGACGTGCTGAAGCAGCCCTACGGCTATGACAACTCGGGCTTCATAGACTATCTCCGCAGTAAGGGCTTCCTCGTCGGGTCGCACAGCCGCTCCAACTACGCGCAGACCTACCTTTCGCTGGCCTCTTCTCTCAACCTGACCTACCTCGATTCCGTTGCCCGGCGAGCAGGCACCGCATCGGACGACCACTCCCCTTTGCTTGAGATGATTGCCCATAACCGGGTAAGAAACTTCCTGCAGCAGCACGGCTACAGAATGGTATCGTTCGCCTCCGGCTACAACGGTACGGAGTTCAAAGACGCCGACGTCCACTACGCACCGCGGTGGGCCCTGAGTGAATTCCAGAACGTTTTGATCAGCACGACCGCGCTGCCGGCCATGCTGAAACTCGTCGCGCGGCGTTCTCAGTGGGACGCGCAGCGGCAGCTCATCCTCTACGCGATCGAGCGCCTCCCGGATGTCGCCGAGATGCGGCCCCCGATATTCGCTTTCGCCCACATCGTCTGTCCCCATCCGCCCTTTGTTTTCGGCCCGCATGGCGAAAAGCTCAACCCGTCCGAGGTCTACACGCTGGACGATGAAAATGCCGCACCGATCATCAACAAACAGACGATGCGTCAGGATTACATGAAGAGCTTCCGGGACCAGTCCGAGTTTGTCACATTCAAAGCGAGGCAGATGATCGACCGCATTCTGGCCCGGTCGAGCCGGCCGCCCATAATCATCGTGCAGGGCGACCACGGCCCAGCCGCGTTCCGCAGTTGGGACGACGTGGACACGGAGCAACTCAGAGAAAGAATGTGCATCCTGAATGCTTACATTATTCCGAAAGACTCAACCGGGCCGGCCTGGTATGACTCCATCTCGCCGGTCAACACTTTCCGGCTCATCCTCGACCGCGTGTTCGGTGAAAGCCTGCCGCTTCTGCCCGACCGGAGCTGGTTCTCAACCATCATGCAGCCCTACCGGTTCTACGACGTTGACCACCCCGAGGCCTACGAGCGCGCCCGCCGCCTCCGGAATGCGCCGCTGGCGGTGCTGGTGTATGCTGCCAAGGGTAGTACTGCGCCCGCTGACACGGATGTCTACGCCCGGAAACTCGTCCGCATTCGATACTATTCCGGAGACCGGCGCGTGGCCGGCGCCTATCTTCGCTGTCTGCCGCCAGACTCCTTGTCCGTACCGGCCGCCCTCGCAGCCTACAAGAGCGCCGTCAAAGCCAGAGACCTGCCCGACCTCGGACAGGAACCCGACAGCTACTCAGGTCCGGGCCCGAACCACAAACCGGTGGTCGCCCTCTTCTTCGTGGACACGCTCAACGCCAACCGCTGACATACTCGGCTCAAACGCAAGCTGCAGCCCAAGTCCCCTATCCCTTCAGCCTCCTGCATTCTACATTCCGGTTTCTGACGTCACCCGAATGCCTCTTTGTGCCTTGGCGTCCTGGTGGTATGACTCCACTCCGTCCTTCTGCATACTGAATTCTGACTTCGTCCGATTGCAGTTTGCCTCTGCCCGGTATCTGTGTTCATCTGGGTTCATCTGTCGTTGCGCACGTCCGGACTTCGAGTCTTGCCCGCATTCAATCGTCATTCTGACTTGGGGCTTCGGACTTGCCCGCTGAAACGGCTCCGGACCCGCGCGGGTCTTCGCCGCACGAGCCCGGAGGCCCGGTCACGGAAGGACTAGAACAGCTTGTTCTTCTTGATATAGACCCAGAGCAGCTTCATCATCTCGCCGATCTTGATCGTCGCCTTGGCGCCGAACACCGGCTTCATGTCGTCGGTGACCTTGATGGAGCGCTTCATCAGCGGGCCTTCACCGGTCATCAGCTTGTTCTTCTTGATGTAGGCCCAGAGCTTCTTGTTCAGGTCGCTTACCTTGATGACCTTGCCCGGGCCGAACACCGGCTGCATCTCATCGGTCAGTTTCACGGTCCTCTTCATGAGGGCCTGTCCTCTCGGCATAGACGAGTCCTTTCTGCCCTTCCAGGGCAATTCTTCGTGCCTGCGAACCCCTGACGGCCGCCTTTGGTCGGCCATTTATGCCTCATTCTCGGCCTAGCTTCTTCCCTGTCAAGCATTTCTTACAGGCGGTTAGAGGCGGCAGTCGGACGCTCGTGCCTCGCGGCTGCGCCGGCTGCCGGGAACAAGAGAGGCGCGGCCGGGGCCGCGCCTCTCTTAACAGACGTTACCGCGCTATCTGCCTACTATCGCGACCTTGACGACATTGTGGATTCCGGGGGCATCAAGACGGTAGAAGAAGATACCATTGGCGACGTGCCGGCCGTTATCGCCGACTCCGTTCCAGTTCGCCGAGTAATGCCCGGCCGCCTGGTACGCGTTCTGAATCGTGCGCACAATACGGCCCGTGTTGTCGAACACACGGAGCTTGACGAGGCCCGGTCGCGCCACCTCCCACTGCACCCGCACCGCTCCGCGGGCAGGGTTGGGGGAAGCCACGAGAGTCGGAGTCAGGACGCTGATGGGGACGCGCGGCTCAGCCACGGCCGTTGCCGGGTAGAGCGCGGGGCTGGCGAAGGAAGCGATTCCGCCGCTCACGACGGTGATCTGGTCCGGGCAATTTCCGGGCTTGTAACCCGAAGCCTCAGCCTCGACGATGTAGTCGCCGGCTGGCATGCCGGTGAGCAGGTAGTCACCGAATCCGCCGGCGTTGGTCTCCAGGAAGCTCGGGCCGACTACCCTCACGTGCGCGCCCGGAATCTCAACCTGCCGGAAGCCGTCGTAGACGAATCCGGCGATGCCGGTGTTAGAACCGGCTGCCCGCAGCCGCAGGTCGATGTTGCCCGTAATCTGGCCGCCGGCGACCTCGACACTCTCCGGGAAGCAGGTTGGGAAGTAGCCCCGGACGTCGGCACGCACTCTGTACCAGCCGTCGGCAAGGCCGTTGACGCTGTAGCCATGGATCGAGTCCGAGTAGGCGTAGCTCTGGCCCTTGCTGCCCCACACGAATACTCGAGCATGGGCGATCGGTTTCAGCGTGGCCGAATCGGCTACGCCGCCCGCCATGCCGCCGCTTCCGCTGCTGGACGACTGGAGGCTGAAGTTGACTCCACTCACAGTATGGCCGGCCGTTACGTCAACGGTATCGCACACCGAAGCATCGAACCCCGCGGCGCTGGCCGTGACCAGGTACTTGCCGGGTGGGAGATTGCTGACCGTGTAGCTCCCCTGCGTTCCGGTATTGGCGTAATCCCTTCCTATGCTGGTCGCAGTGATCAAGGCTCCGAACACGCTCGCGCCGTTACCTCTGTTGGTTACGTTTCCGCCCATGCAACCATACATGGTGCTCTCTGGTTCCATGTAGAACGGAGTCCAGGTAACCTGGTTACTTACGACTGTGACCGAGTCCGGATAGACCATAGGCTGGAAGCCTTCGGCCTCAGCGCTGACTTGGTATTTCCCGGCCGCCAGCCCGCTGATGACATACCCGCCGGTCGGTACCGACGTTGCCGTGTCACAACCTCCATGCCCGCTGGCGATAATCGTGCCGCCGCCGATGCCGAGCATCTTGCTCACGTCGGTCAGTCGTCCGCCAATACCGGTCTTGCCGTACCACTTGATAAACGCGAAGTTGATGCTGTCGGTTACCTGGTCCTGCACAACCGTGATGGACTCGGGATAGATACCGTTCTCATACCCGTCGCGGCCGCCCCAGATTGTGTAGTGGCCCGGATTGGCGGAGATGTAATACACGCCGTTGGAGTCGGTGTACGTGGTCGGCAGTCCGGCGCCCGCCAGGGACGCGTGGTAGATCGGATTGCCGGTCTCGTAGTCGGTGACACGCCCGGCGATGCCCATCGGCGGTAAGCTCTCCGGATACATATAGAACGGGCACCACTTCACCTGGGCTGAATCCACTTGGACTGAATCGATGGTCATGGGCTGGAATCCGTTCGCCTCAGCCTTGACCTCGTACTTCCCGACCGCGAGTCCGCTGATGACGTACCCGCCGCTGGTCACTGACGTTGCCGTGTCGCAGACGCCCTGCCCGCTGGCGATGACTATACCGCCGCCGATGCCAAGTTCGCGCCTCCCATCGGTCAGGCGTCCGCCGATGCCCTGCTTGCCCGCGTACGATATGAGGGCGAAGTTGATGCTGTCAGTCACCTGACCCTGGACAACGTGAATCGACTCAGGATAGATGCCGTTCTCGTGGCCCGAAGCGCTGGTCCAGATCGTGTAGTGGCCTGGGTTCGCGTATATGAAGTACCCGCCGCTTGAGTCGGTGTAGGTAGTCGGAAGTCCGCTGCCGGCGAGGCATGCGTGGTAAATCGGGACGCCCGTCGTGTAGTCGGTGACAACTCCGGAAATCCCGTTGGTGGCGTAGGCGCTCGCACAGAGTGCCAGTGCGGCGATGACAACGATCAGTCTTCTCATACGCGCTCCTTGTCTTGCAGTGTCTGACCGTCGGCCCTGCTTCGGGCCACCAGGATCGAACCAGAAGCCGATGGGTCAGGATTCGCTATCCCGGCATGGAATCACCTATGTATTATGAAACTGACACCTTGGGTGTCGAGCTTTTCCAGATGGGGCCGGGCTGCCGGGTGCAGACTCGGCTCTCGCCCGCATGCAGGAATCCGCAATGGTTTGCCCGGAATAGCAGGTTTGCTATTATGGTATGTGTCTAAGATTAAAGAGTGAATGTCGAGGTCATGGAGGTCCCGGATGAAGGACGGTGCTCCTGCCTCGCTCGACGTCTAACTTGAAGATGCGAAAGCAGAGATTCCTGAACGGGTGGCAGGCAACCCATCCGAAAGAGGTGAACATGAACAGATCGAAGACAGTCCTGGTGGCTCTCGCTTTGACGGCAATCGTGTTGACGGCTTGGGCCGACGACAACGCTGCCGTAAACAAGCCCAAGTCGGACAAGGACAACAGCGCCGCCGTCGCCCCGGCTCAGCCAGCCCAGCAACCCGACCAGTCGAACAAGGACAACAACGGGACCGCCGCAACGGCTCAACCCGCCGCGCAACCCGACAAGCCGGACCAGTCGACTCAATCCAGAAGCCAACCGGCCCAACCTCCGCAGTCCAGCCAATCCAATCCCAACTACGGACAAGCCCCTCAATCCCGGCCCGACGTGGTCAGGGAACCGAATTCTCCGACGTACGGGCAATCCGAGGTCGTCCCCCAACCGAGTAAGACGGTGGTTCAGCCGAGCGACAACCAGCGGACCTACCACCAGTCTGCCGGCGGCGACATCAATGTCCCGCAGCCCGGCGGTAACCCACGCCAGGGAGGCGGTGGCGGCAACGCCCCAGGCTCCGGCGGCGGGCACAACTACTATCTCGGCCGCAGCGCACACTACTACAGCGGGCTAAACTGGCATGGCCGCCACGAGGAATGGCGGTATCATCACTACCACGGCGACTGGGGCTTCCTGTTCATGTTCGGCCCGACACTCTACTACGCGCCCGCTTACTATCCTTCATACGTCATTCGGCTTCCGCACAACCGGGTTGGGGTCTACATCAACTATACCGGTAACGACAACGTCGGGCAGCAGTTCGCCAACGCGGTCCGACAGGAACTGAGCGACGAAGGACTGCGCGTGGTCTACTCGCAGGAAGACGCACAGCTTGAGCTCTACGTCATCTCGATGGAACAGGATGAAGATAACCCCGGCTACAACTCGTCGATCTCGGTTTCCTACATCTGGGGTCCGGGTCACAAGTTCATCACCTCCCAGATGGTAGACGCGGGCATCAACGAGGTGAATGACCTCGCTAATGCGGTGGCAAGCTATACGGACGACCTCATAGATCAGTACCGCTAGCAGAACACCGCCTACAGCCACATCGCGGGCGGCCGGCACCAACCGGCCGCTCGCTTCCTTGCCTGTGCACAGGTTGACAGCCGGCAATCCGTCAATAGCATTCGCTGCAGAGAAGAGGTGCTGATGACCGATACAAAACCAAGAGTGCTCGTTGCCTACGCGACCTGGGCCGGCTCCACTGCCGGCGTCGCCGAGCGGATAGCCGAGGTCCTCAACCGGAACGGCTTCGCGGCCGAGGCCGTGCGCGCGAAGGACATCCGAGACACTGCATCCTATGCTGCGGTAGTGCTGGGTACCGCAGTGCATGCCGGCAGGCTCCACCCGGATGCACTCCAGTTCGCCAGGCGTAACGCTACCGACCTTGGGACAAAGCCCTTCGCCGCCTTTGTCGTCTGCCTGGCGATGACCGCGACCGATGAAAAGGGTCGGACTCAGGCCGAGCGCTATCTCGAGCCCATACGCCGGCAGGCGAAGCCTATCTGTGAAGGACGATTCGCGGGTGCCTACGACCCGCAGAAGCTTGGTTTCATCACGCGGCAAATCATGAAGATGATAAAGGCCCCGCCGGGCGACTTCCGCAAGTGGGACGAAATCGAGGCCCGGGCCGCAGGCCTCGCGCCGCTCTTTACTGCCCGACCGGCGTAGACACCGACTACGTCGCTCGTAACCGCCAGCGGCTGACTCTGCACCACATGCTGACGCAGAGTGAAAGCCCTCCACACCTCGTGTTCACGCGGTCGTTCCGCTCAGCCTAGATCTTCCTCAGCAGATTGAATCCGACACGGAAGTAGCCTTTGGTCAGGTCGAGCACGTCCGAGTAGGCCGTTGGCTCGCCCGCGCTGCGGAACAAAGCCGGGGCCGTCTGCTCGTGCGCGGCTCCGAGGGTTATGCTGAAGTCGTGCCAGCCGACCTGCTTGTCGAAGGCAATGCCGAACGCGAGCTGTCGGGTGGTGGAGTCGCGGCCGATCAGGACCGGCTCGGCTTCGAGCGCGGCCGAGTACCCGTCTCCGAGGCCGGTCTTGGCCGCGAGCCCGATCGAGACATAGTGGTGCTTTGAATTAGTGGTGTACCGGGGCATGGCGGCCAGCGCCAGTCGCTCTTCGATTGCCCGATGGAAACAGAAACCGACGTTAAGCCACGTGCTGTCGGGCGTGACATGGTAGAGGTGCGCGTTCAGCTCGGGATAGAGCGTGAGCCAGTCCAGCGGGGCCCAGGCGGCGCGCAGCCCGACCACCCGGCTTGAGATGGCGTCGGCGAACCCAACGAGTAGCCTGTCTCCGAGCGACTTGTCAACGGTCACGCGCACATTGGCGCCGGTGAAAACCTGCAGCGGGTCTTTGTCCCATCCAGGCGCGGTCAGCGCCGAGAGGAAACGGTGCGAGACCGCGACCTGCCATACGTGCGGCTCGGGCATAGTCCCGGTGGGCAGGTTGACGAATCGCTGGCCGGGAAACACGAGCAGTAGAAGAACTAGCGTCACGCTACACTCCTTTCGTGCAGAACCAGGTGGGATTCTATCGGGGAGCGACGACCAAAGTCAAGCTTCAAGCGTAGAGCGGACGAGGCCGCAGGCTAGTAGACACCGGGAATGAGCCTGCGCGTCTTCTTCATGTACTCGTCGTATCCGGGCAGGTTCTTGATGAGGAATGCCTCCTCCTTGCGGATCCTGAGCAATTCGCCCGCGACCGTAAGCACCGGGAATACGAACAGCCACAACTGCGAACGCAAGGCGATCGGCACCGCGAATGATAACAGGATTGTGCCCAGGTAGGCCGGATGGCGAATGACCGCGTGCAGCCCGCGGCTGACAAGGGCATGACCTTCCCGTCTCTCCACATCAGTGGAGAAGAAGCCGGCAAGCTCCGAAACGCCTCGTATCCGGATGATGCACCCGCATACAAACAAGATGAGCCCGACCGCGAAGAACTGCCGCGCGACCGGCGCCCGAGAAAAGAAGGCGACGACCAAGGGGACATATATGGAGAGCATTCCGGGAATCGTCACGGCGTAGAAAGTCCAGTCGCGGCTGGCGACTCTGACCTTCGCTCTCGTCCGAGCGAGTGTCGCGACCTCAAGGAATCCGTACGCCGCCACAAACGCTACGAGGATCAGGACATGCCTATGCGGGTACATCACCCACCCTCTGCTCGCCGCCATGTATGCGTACCCGTCCGGTCACGGCACATTTGGCTCCTTCGCCCCTTCGTCGGCCACGCTCCCTTAGTGCACGTGGACGTATCTGCGGTCGCATCGATGAGACGGTGCTCGATCATCAGCGGCGCGACCGATAGGAACGGCTTCCTGCTCATGCTTCTGCCTTTCCAGCTCCCGCCTTTCCGCCTGCATACTACCTCGCCGAACGGTGTTCGATCCCGCGAACCAATGTGCAGTCCACGCCCTGCCATCGTCAGCGCGACCGTGGTGGTCAATGACCGCCGCTCCATGTTCTGGGATAATCGATGTTGGGGAGTGGCTTGTAGTGGGGAAGGGCGACCTTGACGGTCAGGACGCCGGTCTTGCCCGCCGAGCCGGATACACCGGTAACCACTGCGTTGCCGTCTGCGTCAAGAGCGACCGCGTTTGCTTGCTCATCGGTTCCGGGGAGATACCCGCTGCCGGGCAGGAAAGTAGCGAACTGCCCCCGGAAGTAACGCCAGAGCAGACACTGACGCTTGCCCTCAACATCCTCTGAGCCAACGCCGAGAATCCCGCCGTCGCGTCCCGTGACAACGGCCATGCAGACCGCATTCGGCGCGGTCGGATAGCGCAGATCGTGCAAGACCGCGGTCCCGTAATAGTTCCGGGAGTACTCAACGAGGTGACTAGACGTTCCTGAGGTGTCCTGCGTGGTAACGACCAGGAAAAGGCTGGGCGCGGCGTATAGTCCGTTCTCGAGCCTGTTGGCCGGCCATGCCAGGCATACCCGTAAGTCGGTATTGCCCGAGCCATATCGCCGCCGCCAGCGCAGTCCCGAATCCGGGCTCAGACCGGCGCTCACGATGTCCCTGGCTGCGACCGAGTCGAGCTCGCCCGGGCGTGGCACTCGTCTGCCGGCCACAATGGCTGAAGTTCCGACCGGGTCTTGAACCAGGCTCTGGCCGAACTCGTTCGAGCCGAAGTCCAGCGTCTCGCGGTCGAGCAGGCTGCCAAGAGAGTCAAACCGCACGAACAGAATGTCGCTGCCGGCGAGCGAGTCGCCGCTGCTCACCGAACCGCAGACCGCAATCCGGCCGGCGCTGTCCAGGCACAAAGCCGACCCCCGGGTGGCCGGGCCAAAGGCGAACTCCTTCTCCCACTTCTTCTCGCCCTGAGCGGAGAACCTAGCCAGCAGCAGTCGAACCGTGTCAGCGGCATTCGAGGCTGAGCAACCCACGCCCACGATGTCGTGATTGGACGCGACCGCGATTGCGGCAAGCGAATCGCGCCTGCCCCGGTCGTACGTCCGGTGCCAAAGCAGCTTGCCGTCCTTGTCATAGCGAAGAAGTTCCCACGTGGTCCCGGAAGGTCCGGCTGAGGTATCGCGACAGATTCCGCCGACGACGATGTCCCGGCCGTCGGCCGCGACCGAACTGCCGAAGTCGCCCCGGCCTGAGTCATAGCGCTGCTGCCAGACGACGTGCGCCTTCCGGGAACAGCCTTGACCCAAGACCAGGACGAGCACAACAAGCACTAATCTACGGTTCACCACTTCACTCCTCCTTGTCTTCTCCTCATTCGGCTAACCGTCAACCGTTAGCCGCACACTCCGCGAACTGAGTCCGGTCCTTGTCCGGACGGTTAGCTGCAAGCCGCAAGCTGTCGGCTGTCATCATCACCCTCCCGACCAAACCGACCATCTTGTCATGCCTCGCCTTGACCGCCATCAATGAAGGGGTTATCCGTCTCAGTTCCAAGTTCCTCTCACCGACTGCCGCCGCGGATCACTGAAATGTCGTACCCGTCCTGGTTCGCGACGTAGATTCGATTCTGTTTAGTGTTGCAGGCCAGAACATGCCAGTCATGTCCGACCGTGTAGGTGCGGAGAATCTCGTTGCTGGCGCCATCAACGACCGCGACCCGGTTGTCGCAAACGCAGTAGACGCAATTGTCAGCAGTATTGTAGCAGATGTTTCTAGTCCCCGCGTAGTCGCTGAAGTTGGCTATGATTCTGTTCGTTGCGGCATCGAGGACTGACAGACCGAGTCTCCCGCCCACGTAGAGCTTGTTGTCCCACGGATTGTAGCACATGGCGTACGCGGGCATGAACCAGCTTGTGTCCACTGCGTTGGTAGTGCCATTTATCACCCTCATCGTCTCCTCTGCGCAGAAGACCTTGTTATCCTTGTAGTCGCAGCAGAGGACGTGCCCGCCAGGACCAATTGGTATCTTCGTGACCAATGCGTGTGTCGCGCCGTCGATGATCGCTAGCTTTCCTCTTTGCTCGGAGGCACAGTAGACTTTGTTGGCCTTGGGATTGCTGCAGAAAGACCAGTCGACCTCGAACGGGACTTCTGCTATCGTGCTGTCGGTGGTGCCGTCCGTCATCACAACTCGGCTGTTAGCCCAAATCTGTTTGAAGGAGTAGACCCAGTTGTTCAGCGAGTCGTACCATACGGGCGAACCTATCATCAGATTCGATATCACCGTGTCGGTCTTGCCGTCGAACACGAGACATCTGGTATCGTACTCACCATCACAATAGGCTTTGTCTTCCCTGGAGTTGTAGCACATCCGCCAGGGGTTTCGACCGTTCTGCACCGTGGCCAGGAAACGGTTGGTCGAGCCGTCCAGCACCACGAGCTCGCCCTCCCTCCGGATGGAGCAGTACAGCTTGTTGTCACGCGGGTTGTAGCAGAGTACGCCCGGATGACGCGCGGTGGGCAACTTCGCTATCACTTCGCCAGACGCAGTCGCCAGCACCACCACGTCGGGTTGGTCGCGGTCAGGATCCAGGCAATAGGCGCGTCTCCTCCGCGAGTCGAAGCAGAAGGCCACAATATCGTGGCGCACGGTGGCGCTCGCCGCAAGCCTATTCGACCTGCCATCAATGATGTCGACCGTTGGTTTGCTTTCTCCCTTGCCGGCTACGGGCACCCTAGAGGAACTCTCAGCAAGGGTGGTTGCGACTCTGCACGCAGCCAGCACTTTGCCACTCGCCGAATCGTAGGAGAGCACCATGGGTCGGCCATGGGTCGCGACGGTGGCGATGACTTTGTCCGTCGCGCCGTCCACGACTGTTACGTTAGAATCGCCGATTTCGTGGAAGGGCCAGCCCTGCGGATACGCGCCATTGGCGAGGTAGATCTTGTTATCGTGCGGGTTGCAGCAGATACCTACCAGGCCGGGACCGACGGCCACGGTGGCCACGACCGCGTTGGTGCTACCATCAATCACGGTAACTGTCTTACTGCCGTAGTTCGCGCAATAGACCTTGTTGCTTGCGGGGTTATAGCATAGCAGCGACCCTCTCTCTACCCCCACGTTGGATGCGTGGTCGCCGTGGTTCTCCCATGCCCCATTCTCCAGTGGAACGTCCGCGACAAACGCGCCCTCGCGGCCACTCAGTATCCTCACGCCACTTCGGGTCCTGCAGTAGACCTTGTCATCGTTCGGGTTGTAACAGAGCGCGAAGGCGCCCACATTCAAGGAGTCCACGACACAATCGTTCTTCGTGTCGATAACGATAGTCCAACGTCCTCCGTATGCATAGAGTTGCTGGCGTCGGGAGTTGTAGCAAAGGGCGCTTTGGTTCACGCGCAACGTCTCAACGACAACGTCTCTAACCCCGTCAATCACCGTCAGGAGTTCACCAACGCAGTATATCCTGCCATTCACCGGGCTACAGAATATCGCCATCGTTCCCGACTTGGTCGGTATCCGCGCGACTTTCTTGTTGGTGGCACAGTCGATAACCAACACGCAGTTTCCAGACCCTCCCACATAAACCTTGTCTGTCATGGGGTTGTATGCGGCGCATTGCGGACCCGGAAGTCCGGACAGCGAGTCAGGCAGGCGTATGGTCCACTCGGGCTCAAGGCCCGAAGCGAGGGAGACGAAGAGAAGGGCCAGCAATGCCGTCTGAAGGTTCAGGAGCACACGTCTGCCACTGACCGGACCGGACTCAAACGCAGGAGGGAGTTGTTCTTCTTTGTGGTGGCCGGACAGGAAGACCTTGCGGTCTTGGCCGAAGCGGTCTGCCTGTGCGTTGCACGCAGACAGGTCAACCAGCCATTTGACGGCGTGGGGCGCGGGCGTTCCCATTGCGGCAACAGGATACGCTTCCTCCGACGCAAGTCAAGCAGACGCGGTCAGAGGTCAGAGGCCGGAAGTCAGAATGCAGGGTCGAGTCGGCCGGTTCTTGAGCGCGGACGTGCGGACGCAAAGTTTACCTGTAGGATACACGCCGACCCGACGCGAATCCGTCCTAACTTGTTGATTATCAACGCGCTAGGTCGTCTCCCCAAAACTCCCCTCCCTCGCCCGGGGGATTGCCCCGCAGATAGTAGACAGGATTCAGTAGACAGTAGACAGGGAGGTTGTCTCCACCGCAATTCCGGGATGAACCTCCACCGCAACTCGCCGGGTTGGTCTACCGGTTGCTCTCCGGTTAGCTTTCCGGGTTAGTCTACGCGTTGCTCCACCGGTTCCTCTCCGGGTTGGTCGGAGCGTTGCGGCCCGAGTAATTCCGCGGGTTCCTGTCCGGGTTGCTCCCAAGTAAGCTCCGGCCGTTGCTCTCCGGTTTGCTCGGAGAATTGCCTCCCGAGTTGCTACGCCCGTAGCATGCTCAACAGCAGGCTGAATCGCCGCTAGATTCCTCCACTCCGCTCCGGATTCGCAACTCACCCGATCGGCAACACTCTCGCCCTTTCGGATCGTCGGATTCCCGCCTTGGCGTCTCGGGCGCAACAGCCGACGGCTGTTTTCGCCTGAGATGGAATAGCGGGAGGGGCACTCCCGCTATAGTGGTCCTATTCTAAAGGACTCCAGTCTTCATGTCAGCCCATGTCCTGGCTGTGGACACTTCACACCTTCTACCAACCCCCCACCTTATTCGCTTATTAGACGCAGAGACGGGTTCAGAGGTACAGAAGGCAGAAGTCTGGAACCTCCGGAATCCTGCCGCAGGAGCCGTAAACATGTTCAACGGTTGACCCGCCGTAGCACGAGGGATAGAATGCGGCTGGAGTAACCCGAAGTCTTGATAGAAGAAACGTCATGCACCTGAGAACAGTAGTGACCGTGATTCTCATCGGGATGTTAGCGTTTCCGGCTCATGCGCAACTCGAGCCTAGCCTAGCCGTCGAGGAAACGCCAAGACCGGGGCCGGCCGCGTACACGCTGGAAGGTCTCGGCGGGGTGGGGATGGGCGTGGCCGTCGCCGCGCTGCCCGCGTTCTTATCCTTGGCGGCCGGTGAGAATTCCAGTCTGGGCGTCGGGAACGGCAGCGTGCTGCCGGCGTTGGTGTGCGGTCTTGGAACGCTAGCGGCCTACTCAGCCGGCAGCGCCATCGGGGCACGTATGGTCGGCCGAGCTTTGTATTTCGACGGCAACTCAAATCTGTCATACGAACTCGCCTTCGTGCCGCCGGTCGTGGTGATAGGCGCGGGCGTTGTCTACGCCCTGAAAGGATCGGCCCCGTCGTATCTCGCAGGGAACGCAGCCTTGGTCACACTCGTCGCCGGCCCGCCGATTCTGGCCACGGTTGGCTACAACATTGGCGTGACGCCGGGCTACGCAAGCAGTCACAGTCGTCTCCAGCCGCCGAGCTTCGCGGCCAGGTTGGAGCAATCATGCGGGGCTGAACACCGAACCGTCGTTGCCCTCGATGCCAGACTGCTGCGCGTGCGGTTCTAGCTCCCGGTCGACCCGCAAGACGTAGCTTCCGCATCCTCGCAGCAGGTCCAACTGGTAGATTGCCGAGAAGGGCGCCTGCCCCCTGTCTACTGTCTACTGTCTGCTGTCTACTTGATCAGCCTGCGCTTCATGAGCGCGATGGCGAGGAAGAACGCGACGGTGCCGACCGTGACAATCCAGGCGAGGCTGTAGAGTAGCGTGAGGCCGGGATGGCCGAGAATTAAGGCCCGGTTGATCCGGACGACGTGAGTCAGGGGCAGGATAGCATAACTCACCGTCTGCACGGCCTTGGGCAGAGTTGTGAGCGGGAAGAAGGTGCCGCTGAAGAGGAACATCGGCGTGATGAAAAGGAATATCGGGTAGTTGAAGAAGTCAATCGAAGGCACGAGCGCGGTCGCAATCATCCCCATCGAGGCGAAGAGCACGCCGCAGATGAACCCGAAGACCGGGACAAATGGCAGCAGCCAGACCGGCCCGAGCCCAAACAGGATGACCACAACGTAGACCATAGTCGAGTTGAGCGCGGCCCGGGTCGCGCCCCAGAATATCTCACCGGCCACGACCTCGTCGACGTTGACCGGCGTGGCGGTGATGGCGTCGAACGTGCGCTGGAATATCATCCGGACAAAGGATGAGTACGTGCATTCGAAGAACGAGGCGTACATCATCGCCACGGAGACGAGCCCGGGCCCGATGAACCGCGCGTAGGGGATGCCGTCAATCTGCTTGATGAATGTCCCAAGCCCGTATCCCATCGCCACGAGGTAGAGCAGCGGTTCGCCCATCGGCAGCAGAAAGTTGACAAGGAAGAGCCGGCGGAAGACGAGAAAGTTGCGAAACCAGACCTGCCAGAGGCGGAAGCTGAGGTCGGGAAGGACACGACGGGCAAGGGGCTGGGGGCCAGGGGTCAGGGATTGGGGACTAGTCATTCCTGAGTATCGCCCTCAAGTATCAAGGACAAAGTACAAAGGACAAAGCAAAGAGTCAATCACAAAGGCCGAAGTCGGACTTGGGACTTGTGCCTTTCGCATTTGCTTAGTCCTTTGTCCTTACTAATCTGTCCTTCACCATGGAGTTCAAGAATGTGAGGGCTTGGGACACGATCCCCAATGTTCCAGCCCGTGGTTAGTCACGGAGTTCCCTTCCGGTCAGCCGGATGAAGACGTCTTCAAGCGTGGCCCGACGCACGCTGTAGGAATTCAGGCGCACGCTCTGGCGGATTCGTTCGAGCGCCCCCGGGCAGTCGGATGCGAAAACCTCGAACTTGTCTCCAAGCTTCTGGAACCGGCACTCGCCCAGCGCCGCCTCAACCTGAGCGCCGTCGCCGTCCTCGGGCACGACCTCCAGCACTTCGTTGCCGGCGTGTTCAGTTATCAAGCCCCGAGGCGAGCCGGTCGCAATTATGTGTCCGTTGTCCATTATCAGCAGGCGGTCGCAGATCTGCTCGGCCTCATCCATATAGTGGGTAGTAATAAGGATGGTCACGCCTCGCTGTCGGAGTTCGCGCAGCCGTTCCCAGATGAGCCGGCGCGCCTGCGGGTCGAGCCCGGTCGTCGGCTCGTCGAGTACGAGCATACGCGGCGTATTGATGAGGCCGCGCGCGAGAATCAGTCGGCGCTTCATACCTCCGGAGAGGTCGTCCACCTTCTCGTTGGCCTTGTCGGTCAGGTGGGCGAATTCGAGTAGTTCGCGCGAGCGCTCGCGGGCCGTTCGCGTCGGGATGCCGTAGTACCGCGCGTACACCAGCAGATTCTCGATGACGGACAGGTCCGGGTCGTAGTTGTTGTCCTGCGGCACGATCCCGAGTTGGGCCTTTATTTCCCGCGGATGCAGCGTCACGTCCATGCCGAACACATCGAGTCGTCCGCTGGTCCGCGGCGAGCCACCGGCGAGCATGCGAATGGTCGTGGTCTTGCCCGCGCCGTTGGGGCCGAGGAAACCGACGACCTCGCGCGGCTTTATCTCGAAGCTGATGCCGTCCACGGCCGCGAGCCCGTCGTATCGCTTCACCAGGTTCTCAGCCACCACCAACGGCTCAGCACGGGACACGTCCGAAAACGGGGACTGTACCGGCGAGTGTTCTACGCGAGCCTCCGGGGGACTGTCCCCGTTTTCGGTTTCGCGGAACTGGCCGCCACGTGGAACCTGACTCATCAGGAAATGTCTCCGGTCTTCCCGCCCATGCTCACTTTCTACTCGCCGCGGCCTTCTCCAAGAGAGACAGCGCACTCCGCGCCGCGTCGTTGGTCGGGTCAAGTGTGGCTGCGCGGCCGAGCCACTCACGCGCCTGGGGAAAACTGTCCGTCTTGATGTAGACCACCCCGAGCAGGAAGCTGGATTCGGCATCACCCCAGTTCTGTTCCATGTTCGCGCGATAAAGCGACTCGGCTGCGGTGTACTGACTATCCGCGACTGCCACCCAGGCGTCGGCCAGACGCCGCGCCGGCCTCCATTTCGGGTCCGCGGTGCTGATGGCGTTGGCAATGGCAATCCGGGCCGCGGCAAGACTGAGGAGCGTGTTGCGGTCGGTGGAGTACGCGGTGGCCTGTTCAATCTTGAGCATCTGGGCCTGAGCGTCCGATACCTGGCCGGTGCCGGCCAAAGCCAGCACGAGCGAGTAGCGGGCGTAGTTGTAGGACGGCAGCGCCACAAGGGCCCGGTTGAAGGCGCTGACGGCCTTGACGAAGTCCTGCTGCCCGAGATAGATGTTGCCCTCCTGGGTCCATGCCTGGGCCGAATAGACGCTGCGGTTGACCGGGATGATGGCCGAGATGATGTAAACCGCGACCGCGGGAACGACGCCGGCCGCTATCCGCACGAAGCGGCGCTGCCTGACGGCTTCAACCAGTTCGCTCGCAGCGTATCCGGCGAACATGAGCAGAAACGGGATGACTGGCGCGCGCAGCCGTGAGAGCACGTAGAAGACAAGAGAAGATATGAGATACGCGGCAACGAAGAAGTAGGCCGGCATTGCCAGCATGCGCCGGTGTGTCGCTCGTTCGGCATTCGAACTTCGCCCCTCGGACTTCCCGATGGGCCATGCCCAGGCCATGCCAAGCACGCCAAGCGCCAACACCAGACCGTAGTTGATGAAGGCCAGTTTGAGAGGCAGCGATGCGGCACGCGCTGTATCCAGGTAGTAGTCGTTTGGCACCTCGTAGTTGTTGAAGAAGAGCACGAACTTGCGGCCAAGCAGCTTGATGTACTTGCCCGGCTCGTGGGCGATGAACGCCAGCCCCTGGCGCAGCCAGTAGGAAGAGGCCTCGGAAGCCTTCACCTCGTGTCCGTTGATGGTGCGGCTAACCTGCGCCATGCGTTCGAGCGAGAACCCTCCGCCCTTCTCAAGTTCGCGGGTCGGCTGCCACGTGCCGTCGGCGGATGGATTGTTACCATAATAGAAGTTGACGCCCGAATGGGCGGTGAAGATGACCGGGTCGTGGGCGACGATGAAGTTACGGATGGGGACTATGGCGATTACCAGGAGCGCTGCCACTGTCAGCGCGTCCAGCCCGAAGCGCGGAAGCGTGTGCGGCGAACCATAGACGCGCGACCTCCGCCAAAGCCAGACGAGGACGACAGGAAGCAGCATGAGCAGTTCGGGCCGGCAGATGACCAGCAGCCCGAAGCAGGCGCCCCCGAGCACCGAGAGCCACGTGCGTCTGCCCGCGACGAACGTCAGCCAGAGGAAGAGCAGGCTCAGCAGGATGGTTATCTCGACGTAGAGCAAGGCACCGGTGTAGAAGACGAGGACGCCGGTCAGGGCGAACCCGATTGACGCGAAGGCGGCAGACCGTGCCCCGAAGATGCGGCGGGTCGAGTCGTAGAGAAGGAAGCAGGAGACGGTGGCGAGCACGGCCTGGATGAGTTGCACCGCGAGGATGTGCTGGCCGAAGATAGCGTAGACCAGCGCCAGCAGGTACGGGTACAGCGGCCGTAGGAAGAAGACCTCCGTTCCCCAGAGCTTGCCGGAGATGATGTCGATTGCCCAGCGGTGGTAGTAGTAGGAGTCGAGCATCTGCGGCCCGATGGTCGAGAACGGGTGCCCGCGCATGCTGAGGACAAACCAGAGACGGATGACAAACGTCAGCGCAAGCGCGACCAAGAGCCAGAGGCGGCTCTCGCGCTCGGCAGGTCTCGCTTCAGTGGACTCTTGCACGGCGGGCCAGTATAGAAGCCGGGCCGCGCCCGGTCAAGGAAGCGGCGCGCGTGCCACGGACAACTCAGAAGTCAGAATCCAGAATGCAGAATGACGGACCTGACGGTATCAACCACGGATGAACGGTGATGAACGCAGATTCTCGGAGTCCGGAACCTCTTTGTGTCTTTGTGGTCGAATCCGGTCCCGTTCGCGCTTGATCCCTTGATCTCTCGATCCCTCTATCCCTTTCCCTTCCGCCCTCCCGGCCCTTTCCCCGGAACGCGACCGATGGCGGCAATGCGCCCCAGCAGGCACGCCTGACACGCTGCGGCATTGTCGCCGACGCAGGCTTTGTCGGGGTATATCTCGTAGAGCTTGCGGTACTTCACTGGCGTCAGATTGGGCATCCACACATTTGCGCCCCTCTCAAGCCCGAGTTCGCGGCCGTTCTCGTTATTGACCGTGGCAAGCGCGGTCGTTGCCGGAATGTTCACGTCCGGACAAGTCAACCGCGTCAGGGCGATGACCTTTGTCGTCATCACGTCGGTCGCAGGAACCTGCTCTCCGGTAGGAAGCGATAGCGCTGCGGCATCACGCCCGAGCGGCGTGTCGGGATGCGCGAGGTACGGTCCCACGCCCACCATTTCCAGGTCCAGCTCGCGGAAGAGCATGACGTCGTCAGCCAGGGATTCGTAGCTCTGCCCCGGGATCCCAACCATCACCCCTGATCCCGCCTCGTATCCGAGCCGCTTCAGCTTGCGCAATAACTCGATTCGGTCGCTGGCTTCCCTTGCGCAGTCCGGGTGAATTCGGTGGAAGAGCGTCATGTCCGAAGTCTCATGTCGCAGGAGGTAGCGGTCAGCGCCCGCCTCGCGCCACTCGGCCAGATCCGCTTCACTCCGCTCGCCGAGCGACAATGTCACTGCCAGGGGTGTCTCGGCCTTGATGAAACGTATGTGCCGGGTGATGCGCTCGCGTGAGAGTCCCGGGTCCTCGCCCGCCTGCAGTACCACGGTCCCGTATCCGAGTTGCACGCCGAGCCGCACGCACTCCTCGACCTCGGCCTCGCTCATCCGGTAGCGTTCGATCTTCCGGCTGCCGCGGATGCCGCAGTAGTGGCAGTCACGCCGGCAGTAGCTCGACAGCTCAATGAGCCCACGCAGGTGCACCTCGTCGCCCACATGCTCGCGCCGCACGCGGTCTGCCTCTTCCCAGAGGAAACTGAGCTTCCACTCTTCCTCTTCCTTGAGCCAGTCGAGCACCTCGTCGCGGGTCAGGCCTTTCGGATCCGGCTCTGACCCGCCTTTCCCCTGCAGCATCTTCATGACCGCGCCCGCGGCCTGCATACCCGGTCAGCCACCTTCCCAGGGATTGAACTCAGAACCGCTCATGTCAGCACACCTTTCCTATGGCGTGGAAAACTAGTCTGCATCCGTCCGGGCTTGGGACACGATCCGCATTGTCTGACAATCCGGTCATGTCCCCGCCCTGGGCTTAATCTGTGGATGTTCTCTCTGCGTCCGGGCCATCTGCGTCATCTGCGGTTGGTCTGTCCACGATAGGCATCAAGCGCTGCCGGAAACGGCTCCAGCGCCCGCTCAAAGATGCCGAGCGAGTAGGCGATGCTCAGCCCGTAGTTGGTAATCGGCACGCCCTGTTCGCGGCACCTTGCCACGCGGTTCAGAACCGCGCGCCGGTTGGTCATGCACGCGCCGCAATGAATCACCAGTTTGAACTGAGACACGTCCTCCGGGAAGTCGTGCCCCTGGTGCGTGACGAACTCCAATTTCCCGCCCACGTACTGGGTCAGCCAGCGCGGTATCTTCACCCGCCCGATGTCATCGCCGATGGGATGATGGCTGCAGCTCTCGGCAATGAGCACCCGGTCGCCCGGCTTCAAATGTTCAATCGCGGTCGCGCCCCGCACCATCTCAACCAGGTCGCCCTTGAACCGGGCGAAGAGGATCGAGAAAGAGGTGAGCTTCACATCCGGCGGCGTGTCACCAGCAACCTTCAGGAACGCCTGCGAGTCGGTGACAACGATGTCCGGCTTCCGGTTCAGGCGCAGGAGCGCGTCGCGCAGCTCCCGTTCTTTCACCACCATGCAGTAGGCGTCGTTGTCCAGCAGGTCGCGGATGGTCTGTACCTGCGGCTGGATGAGCCGGCCGCGCGGCGCTTCCTTGTCGATCGGCACGACCAGCACCGCCAGTCCCCCGCTGGGCAGCAGGTCGCCAATGATGGTCGGCGGGTTCACGAACTCCTCCGGCGCGGACGCAATAAGCGCCTCACGCAAGGCCAGTATGCCTTCGCGCTGCGGCGCTACGGTCCGCACGACTCTTACACCCGCATCTTGCAGCCTCCGCTCAAGTTCTGCGGTAGCGTCCGGAAAACTAGGGACACTTCCTCCGAGCGGCTGCGTCGGACTCGCCGCGGTAGCGTCCCTGTTTTCCGGCCGCTCAGCCAGGTCGGACTTGTTGAAAACCACGATGGCAGGTACGCCGCGCTTGGTCAGCTCGTCCACCATCGCCTGCTCGAAGCTGTCCCATTTCCCGTCCTCGGCCACGACGACGCCGACATCAGTCCGTTCGAGCACCTTGCGCGTCTTCTCGACCCGCATCTCGCCGAGCGCACCGACGTCATCCACGCCCGCCGTATCGATGAAGAGCACCGATCCCAGCGGCAGCAGCTCCATCGGCTTCTCGACCGGGTCAGTGGTTGTACCAGCCACATCGGACACAATCGAAACCTGCTGGCGCGTGAGCGCGTTTAGCAGCGATGACTTGCCCACGTTGCGCCGTCCGAATATCCCGATGTGCAGCCGCAGACTCTTGGGGGCTTTCATGGTCTCCTCTCTGACGGATCGGACGTATCCGACCGATTGGAGACGCTTCCCAGCCGGTTTACAGCCTCCGGAGACACCAGTTCGTCGAAACGCTTGGCCGGGACTCCATACTTCTCTTCAGCCAGTTGCCGCAGCGACTTCCCGGTCGCCTGCGATTCCTTCACTAGCGCCTCGGCCTTGTCGTAGCCAAGCTCCTCCACCAGCGCGGTCACGGTCGCGGTCGTCGACTCCACGAACTTACGGCAGCGCTCAGCGTTTGCCCGAATCCCGGTCACACAGTGCATCCTGAGAATCCTGCAGGCGTTGTGGAGCAGATCCAGTTCGTCGAGGAGGGCGCTCGCGATCAGCGGCATGAACTGGTTCAACTCCAGGTTCCCGGCGGAAGCAGCGTGCGAGATGACCGCGTCGTACCCGAACACCATCATCGCCGCCTGCGCCACTGCCTCGGGAATCACCGGGTTCACCTTGCCCGGCATTATTGTGGAACCTGCCTGGCGCTCGGGCAGTTCGATCTCGCCCAGCCCAGCCTCGGGGCCGGAAGAGAGCAGCCGCAAGTCGTTCGAGACCTTAATCAGGTTGGCGGCGCAGGCCTTCATCGTGCCCGACACCTCGACAAATGCGTCCGCGTTCTGCGTTGCCTCGACCAGGTTCTCGGCCCGGCCCAGGCCGATGCCGGTGATGTCGCGCAGATGGTCGACCACGCTAAAGATGTAGCTCCGCGGCGCGCCCAAACCGGTGCCGACCGCGGTGCCGCCGAGGTTCACAGTGCGCAGCCGTTCCTCGCACTTGAACACCCGCCAGCGGTCCCGCGCAAACGCCTCGGCATACGCGCCCATCTCGCGACCAAGCGTGATGAGTACCGCGTCCTGCATCTCGGTCCTGCCGACCTTCACCGCACCGGCGAACTCCTGCTCCTTGGCCTGAAACGCCTCCTGCAGGGCGACCAGTTCCTCCTCCAGTTCGCGCAGCGACCACACCGCCGCGACTCGCAGCGCGGTCGGGAATGTGTCGTTGGTAGACTGGTGGAGATTCAAGTCGTCGTGCGGCGAGACGCGCGCGTAGTTACCCAGCGGCTCACCGAGAATCTGCAACGCCCGGTTGGCGAGTACCTCGTTCACGTTCATATTCGTGGAAGTACCGGCCCCGCCCTGCAGCGCATCCACCAAGACCTGCCCGTCGAACCTGCCTTCCATCATCTCACGACAAGCCTGCTCGATGGCGTCGGCCTTGGCCACGTCGTTCTTCCAGGTGCCACACGCCCGGTTGGCCCGCGCGCAGGCGAGCTTCACCGCGCCGAACGCGTGGACCAGCAGCACGTGCACCGGCCGGCCTGAAAGCGGGAAGTTCTCTAGCGCCCGCACCGTGTGGATTCCGTACAGCGCATCAGCCGGCACCTCGCGCTCGCCCTTGGAATCGGACTCCGTGCGGAATTGGGTTCCGGGGAAATGGGGACTGTACCGCGCGTCCTCGCGCTCCGGGGGACTGTCCCCATTTCCCCGTCTAGAAGCAGAGGTCTCGCTCATTGGTTGTCCTGATCTTCTCGATCCGCGCCCGCACCTGGGCCTGCGTCTTCTCATCCGGTATCTGCGCCATTTCCTTCTCAATCAGGGCAAAGCCGTCCCGCTTCGTCTGCTCCGATGCGTAATCGGTCAGGTACTCGGCCAGCGTAGTCAAGGCATTGGGCGTGCAATAGCGCTTGATGAACCCGGGAATCGAGAACTCCATGAAGTGCTCGCCGGTCCGGCCCAGCCGGTAGCAGGACGTGCACCAACTCGGAATGTAACCGTCCCGGATGAGCTCTCCCACGACCGCGTCGAGCGGCCGCGTGTCATGTAGCTCGAACTGCTCGCGGTTCAGTTCCTGACACTCGCCCTCCCGACATTCCTGGTAGGAACCGAGTTCGAGTCGGGAGCCTGCGTCAATCTGCGAGACCCCGAGCTGCAGCCCTTCGCGCCGCATCTCCGGCGTCTCGCGGGCGGTGAGAATCATGCCGGTGTAGGGCACTGCCAGCCGCAGCACCGCAATCACCTTCTTGAAGTCCTCGTCCGAGACAAAGTGCGACCGGTCCAGCTCCACGTTGGAGGCAATGTTGATGCGGGGAAAACTGATAGTATGAGGCCCGACTCCGAACCGCTCTTCGAGATGGATGGTGTGCGCCAGCAGCCCCATCACCTCGAACCGCCAGTCGTAGAGGCCGAAAAGGGCGCCGATGCCCACGTCGTCCACGCCGCCTTTCATCGCGCGGTCGTGCGATGTCAGCCGCCACACGTAGTCGCCCTTGCGCGTGTTCGCCGGGTGCACTGTTCGATAGGTCGGATGATGGTAAGTCTCCTGAAAGACCTGGTACGTGCCGATGCCGGCCGCCTTCATCGTCCGGTACCCCTCGACGTCGAGCGGTGCGGCGTTGATATTGACGCGCCGAATCTCGCCCTTGCCTACCTTGGTCGTGTAGGCAATCTTCACGATGCGCGCCATCTCCTCGGCCGAATAGTTCGGATGCTCGCCCCAGACGAGAATCAGCCGCTTGTGTCCTTGCCCTTCGAGCGCGACCAGTTCTGACCGGAGTTCATCGTCGGACAGAGTCTTTCGCACGACGTCGCGGTTGGAGCACTTGAACCCGCAATAGGCGCAATTGTTGATGCACTTGTCCCCGACGTAGAGCGGAGCGAACAGGACGATGCGGTTACCGTAGACGTCGTTCTTCAACTTCCGGGCAGCGGCGAACACCTCCTGCCACAGCGCCGGGTCTTTGATGACAAGCAACGCCGCCGTCTCCTCCGGCTCCAGCCGTTTCTTGGCAAGCGACTTTGCCAGCACCTCGCGCACTCTTCCCGGGTCCGGCCGCGCTGCCGCCAGCGTCTCCTCGATCCTGCCGTCGTCGATGAAGTCGTCCTGGCTCCTGAGTCCAGCCGGGTTTTGGCTCTTGGCTCTTGGCTTTTCGCCCTTGACTTCACTCATGTCTCGTCCTCGTTCTGCGCTCTAGCATCTAGCTTCTGGCTTCTCGCTTCGTTCGACCTACCGTCCTCAATCTTGCAGCTTGCATCTTGCCCCTTGCACTCTGCATCTCCGTTCTTCTTGCGAAGCGCCGCCTTCACGCTCACGCCAGGTATCGCCCCCAGCCTCCCGGTCATCGCGCCAATCTCGTCGTTCGAGCCATCAACTATGACTGCGATGACAGACAGATTCCTCTCTCGATAGGGAATGCCCATCCGGCCGACGAGAATCCGACCGTACTCACTCAATATCTGGTTCACCTTGGGCGCGGTATCAAGCCGGTTCTCGACGAAGACGGCGACAACGCCAAGGCGGTGTTCATGGATAGCTTCAGACTCATTCATGATCAATTCTCCTAGAGTAGCTCTACGCTCTAGGCATGACGCTCCACGCCCGAAACCGAAAGCTCTGTCCGGCGTTATGCGTGATGCGTCTAGCTTAGCGCGGGCTTTTCAGATGAAGCGTTCCCTGTGGATTCAGGCGCTGCGCGCCCTCATCTCGGAAGTGGCTTCAGTTCTGATTCCTCCGGGCCGGCAAAGCCTGCCCGTCAGACGTAGAAAGGATAATATGAAAAGCCCTATATGTCAAACGAGGCGAAAGAAACCAAGAGACAGAAGGATCGAGGGATCGAGAGCCGGAAAGGCCATCGGGGTCGCGACGAAAACCGCGGTCCGAACCGCTCTGCAAATCGCCGTCAGAATCGCCGCGGCAGTCGCGGCGAGACTCAAACGGCGAATCACCGTGCACTCCGCCACGGAAACCGGGCCGAGAGTCGACTTCCGAGTGCCCTTGCGAGTCGCCATGGAAACCGCCTCCCGAACCGCTCCGGGAACGGTTCCCAAGGCGATTCCCGACATGACCTTTTCAGCCGATACCGCGGCTTAACGCATAGTAGATTAACAACTTAGCTACAAATGAGCGGAAAATGGGTAGCGTCCCTATTTAGAGGACCGATTCCGTGGTTACGCGGCGGGGTCAGGCTTCGCAGCCGAAGTCTGGAAGGCCACGATGTCGCCGAGTTGAGTTCTGGTTGACGCGATGACACCGACCGGCAACTCAATCGTCTTTGTCCCGCGCCAGGACCCGGCCATGCCCCACGGCTTCAGGTTGCGACGGAGGCCGACGACACGATTCTTCTTGTCGAGGAAGACGACGTCTATCGGGAAACGCATGAACCACATATGGATCGACGAGCACGGGTCGATGAGCAAACCAGTATCGGGCTTCAATCCGCTGCGTCCGAGCAGGCCCTTGCTGCGTGCCGCGAATGAATTGGCGACCTCCAATTCGGAGGCGATGGCAACACCCTTGGTGACGTTGATGGCGGCCGTGTTGGGCTTCTGAGGTGCTACCACAGGTTAGTCAGGATAGCCGCGACACCGGCCGTGTCAAAAGAGAAAGACGGATAGTCCAGAATTCAGAGACCAGAATCCAGATAGCAGGCAATCAGCAGATTCTGCAGACTCCACAGATTCTGTTCTCTCGACAGGGGAAATTGGGCCATCTGCGTAATCTGCGCAATCTGCGGATACTTGTTGCCCTGGCGTCAATCGAGTTTGACGAGTTTCTTGATGGCCCGGAACTCGCCCGCGGCCATGCGGCAGTAGTAGACACCGCGCGGTACAGCCACACCCCGGTCGTCGCGGCCATCCCACACCAGGGAATAGGTGCGAGGGACGAGGGACTTGGGTGCGGAGAGGACCCGGACCAGAGCGCCGGTGGCGGAATAGATGTTGATGCTGGTCTGGGTCGTGCGGGGAATGCTGAAGCGGATAGTCGTCTTGCCGGAGAACGGTGTGGGCTGCGCACGGTCGAGCGCGAATACTCGCGGCAGCGTACCGCGGTCTTCGATGCCGGGCGGCGTTCGTACTACGACTTTCACCGCCACCGTGTCGTTCGCCGGGAACTGGTCGCCAGTGAGCTTTGTGAAGCAGCTCAGGTCGAAGGTGTCAATCGTGTCCGCAGTCCAGGTGCCGGTGAACTTGACCGTATCGAGCGCCCCGGCCGCAAGTGTGACCTGGGCCGAATCGGCGTAGGTCGTCCCGATCTTCATCCTGACGGGGAAGGTCTCCTGGTAGGTGCCGAAGTTGCGGACTACGGCAGTCGGTGTCACGACCGTGCCTGAATCAACTGTATCGGCAGGCGCGACGACCTTCGTCACTCCGACATCGTGGACGTTGCCCACCGTCACCGCGCCGGTGATGACGACCGCGTACGGCTGACGTCGCGTCACTACGTTCTGCGCTGCTACGCGCAGCGTCCAAAGACCGGCGGCCGGTTGGTTCACGCGGAACATCTCCTCCGGGTCGAGGTTGTTGTACGCACCCGATGGGTTCAGAGTTGACTGGCCGTTGGTATAAAGGTCTCCTTTGTAGAAGCCGGCATTGGGCGCGGTCAGCAGGCAATCGAGGTTGTTGATAAGCGCCGGGTTCGCGCCGGCCGCGGCCGCGGTGTCGGTCCAGACCACGCCAACGCGCAGCGGCATGGTCGAATCCACGTGGAAGTCGAAATCCCGATAGTCGCCCGTCGCAAGCCCGGTCGTATCATCGTAGGCAAGCAGCTTGCGCGTGTCGCCGGTGAAGTACAGCACCGAGTCGAGGTCAATCCGGCCCCAGCCGATGTACACACTCGGTACTACGTAGCTCTCTACGTCAGGGTCGGCTGATACGAATATCATCGCCTTGAGCATCGCGCTTGAAACATAGCCCCAGGTGTCGGCCGGTGTCGCGGTGCCGGACGGGTAGTAGCCCTTGCGCAGGTACGAACGGCACAATCCAATGCAGCCATTCACGCAGGGCGAGGCCATCGAGGTGCCGCTCATTTGGGCGTAGCCGCTCTCGGAATTCGCAAAGGCTGAGTAGATGTTCTCGCCGGGCACCGAGATATCCGGCTTGATGCGGCCGTCCGGCGCCGGGCCGTCCGACGAGTAGCTGGACAGCAGGTTTGCGTTTGTCCCGTTCTGCACCGACGTGGCCGCGATGATGGATTTGGCATTACCGGGCTCGGTAATCGTGTACCGCTGAGTGTGGTACTGATTGCCGGCCGACTTGATAGTTTGGATGTCCCGGTTCTCCCACGAGAACATGTCGAACGTCGCTGAGGCGGTGGTGTATTGTCCCAGGTCCCCGGTCCACCACGAATTGCCAATGGTGTGCGGACGTAGTTCCGGGTGGCGCAGGTCGTTCGTGATCTCGTTGAGCGGCACTGTGAAATCGTTACCGGGAGGCGACGGGATGGGGCTCAGGACGACGATGCGCGCATCCTTGGCGTGCCCATCATATCGGCCAGAGCCGCCATTGGCGGAGTCATTTCCTGCCATGGTTCCAGCGACATGCGTGCCGTGGACTGCTGTGTCCCAGACGAAGCTCGTGTCCGCCGGATAGAGTTTGACCGCTACGACCTTGCGGTGGGTCGGGAACTCGCCAGTATCGGTGATCGGAACCGACGCGTCGTAGAAGGCCCAGTGGTTCACGTTGAGGCCCTCGTCACTGTAGCCGAGAATCTCGCCGGCTCCACGGACGCCATTGTCCCAGACCTTGCGCACGTTCTTGGTCCAGTCTTGCACAACCCACTGGCACGAGTCGTTCTCCGCCTCGGGCCGGTGCCATTCCTCTATCGAGAACACCCAAGGCAGGCGAGCGATGGCGGCGAGTTGCTCCCGCGAGCAGTCGACCTCGACCACTTTCATGTTCTTCGAGACGCCTGAGCGCACGAACTTGAGTCCGAGCGCGGCAAGGTCGCGCTTCGCCGCCTCGATGTCCTCGGGGTAGAACAACACGACGGAGACCCGGCCAAAGCCGGTACTGGCAAGCGTGCGCGACCAGAGTTTGTACCCGGGCTGGTACACTCCGACCCAGCGCACGAACGGCAGTGCCGCCACTTTCCCGGCGACGGCGCGGTTCATCTTCACGAATGAGAGGTAGCGTGAGTGGAAGCCCAGGAACTTGCCGCCGGCGCGTTGCAGTTGGTCTATCTGCATACTGTATACCGGACCTCCAAACTGAACGAGATAGTAGCCGGTTCCGTCTCCCGGGTACTCGCTCATCTGAAGCGCCGGGGGCAACTCGGGCTGCTCGGTCAGGGGGTCGAACTTGCGGCTGTCCCAGAACCCGACCTTGAAATCACCCGGGTTGGCCTGCGGCGAGAAGCTGCCGCGGCCCGCGGGGCGGAAAGGGTTTGCCGCGAATGTCGTAGCTGCCAAGATGAGCACTGCGGCCATGGTCTTCCTCATTACCTATGAAGTGTACATCACCTAATTCCAATGGCAACAGCGTCCGGGGCTTATTGACTCTGACCGCGATGTCGTCATACTGACGGACGTGGAAACGCTCACAAGCGTCGTCCTGCTTCGGCAAGTGCCGCCTGAGGCAGGCGCGTCGGTTGGCGCCAAGGCATTGAACCTGGCCGCGCTGATGCGGGCCGGCCTGCCGGTGCCGGACGGATTCTGCGTCACGACCGAGGCGTATCGCGCGCATCTCTCTCAACTGCCGCTCGGAGAAATGCGACGTGAACGCCTGGCCGAAATCCGGGAACTCATCACCACTGCCGAGTTGACCAAAGACGCCGCCGCCGAGATTCGCGCTGCGTTTGCCGGACTGCACACGCCGCAGGTCGCGGTCCGTTCTTCCGGGACCGCCGAGGACCTTCCCGGCCATTCGTTCGCCGGGCTCTACGACACCTACCTGCGCTCGACCGACGCTGACGGCTGCGTCGAGCTTGTCAAGCGGTGCTGGGCCTCGCTCTGGACGGAACGGGCATTCGACTATCGCGCCGAGAACGGATTCGACCACGGCAAGACGGCCATGGCTGTCCTGGTGCAGAAACTTGTAGCGGCGGACGCGGCCGGGGTCATCTTCACCGCAGACCCGGTCACCGGCAACCCCAAACACATCACTGTTGAGTCCTGTTGGGGACTCGGCGAGACGCTCGTGTCCGGCAAGGTAACGCCTGACCGGTTCGTGATAACGCGTGACGCGGAGCAGGTCGTGGACCGCTCCATCTCGACCAAGTCCATCGAGACCGTCCTGTCCCCGACCGGGACCAGCGCCGAGCAGCCCGTGCCGCCGGGCCGGTCCGATAAGCCGTCAATCTCCGACGAAGCCGCTGGGCAGATTGCCCGCCTCGCGCTCAAGGTCGAACGCTTGTTCGGGACGCCGCAGGACATCGAATGGGCGCTGGCCGGTTCCAACCTGTTCATCCTCCAGTCGAGACCGATAACAACTATCGCCCCGGCCAAGTCATGGGAGGACCGCCAGGTCTGGTCCAATTCCAACACCGCCGAAGTCCTGCCCGGTGTGCTCACGCCGCTCGTCTGGTCCACGGTTGGCGAGCACGTCGGCAAGCTGCTCGGAAGCGTCATCGGACGCCTTGGCATCTCGTTCGGCGAGAACCCGTTCATCGGCGAGGTCGCGGGCCGCGCCTACACGAACCTCAACACCTTCATGGGGATGGTGCGCCGGATGCCGTTTGCGAACCGGATGAACCAGGCCCAGATGTTCGGCGGCCAGGACCTGAAGCCCGAAGACCGGGCCAAGCTCGAAATCGGAGCCGGCGACATGCCTGATATCAAGGTCAGCCCGCTCAAGACCCTGCTCAAGCTCCCGGGGTTCATGCTCTGGATGTCGCGACACGGACCGGGCCGCGGCAGGAAGTGGGTCAGCGCGGCGGTTGAGGCCTATGAGAAGAAGCCCCGGCCGGACGTGACCCGATTCTCGGACAAGGAACTGTCGGCGAAGGCCGTGACCACGCTTGCGCAACTCGGGGCCGGCGGTGAGGCACTGGGCTACGCGCTCGGCGGGATGATGTTCACGTCGGTGCTGTACGACCTGTGCCGCAGGTGGTTCAAGGATGAGACCGGCGTGAACGCAAGCCGCCTGCTGGCTGGGACCGGCGAACTCCAGAGCGCGAACGCCGGCATCGAACTCTGGCGGCTCGCTCGCACGGCGGCCATGTCCCCCGACGTGAAGTCCGCCATCCTTTCCCAGATGACGTGGTCCGAACTGCGTGGACAACTGGAAGAGACGACAGCAGGACGCGACTTCCTCGCAAGCTGGGACCGATTCATGCACCGTCACGGACACCACGCGCGCGGCGAAATGGACATGTACAACCCGCGCTGGCGCGAACAGCCAGACTACGTGCTCGACGTGGTCCGCAACTACATCAGGGGCGAAGGCAAGACCGACCCGGAAGCCGACCAGCGGCGACACGCGGAAGAACGCGACCGCCTGCGGGCGAAGCTGCTCGCCATCACGAGTAACCCGGTCAAGCGCTGGGTATTCAGCTACGTCGTGCGCAAGGCCCAGCTCTCTGCCGCCATCCGCGAAAACGTGAAGGACGCGGGCATACGCGTCTTCGCCGACACACGGGAGCTTGTGGTCGAACTCGGGCGCAGACTGACTGCGCATGGAGTCCTGGCCGAAGCCGACGACATCTTCTTCCTTCGGTTCGAGGAAATCGAGCCGGTCGTTTCCGGCAAGGCCGGGTTTGACGTCCGGGGCAGGGTTACCGAACGCCGGGCCGAGTACAAATGGAACCTTGCGCTGACACCGCCGGCGATCATCGTCGGCCGCTACGACCCAGACAAGCACAAGCCGGACACCGTCGATGCATCAGCGGAACTCAAGGGGCTAGCGGTCAGCCCCGGAATCGTGACCGGTCCGGCCCGCGTGGTGCTGCTCGCCGGTACCGAGCAGGTTCTGCCCGGCGAAATCCTCGTCGCGCCCTTCACCGACCCGGGCTGGACGCCCTACTTCATACCCGCGGCCGGAATCGTCATGGACCAGGGCGGGCTGCTCAGCCACGGCAGCATCGTGGCGCGTGAGTACGGAATCCCGGCGGTGGTGAACGTCGGCCCGGCCACCAAGCTAATCAAGACCGGGCAGATGATTCAGGTGGACGGCGATAACGGCCGAGTGCGAATCCTGTAGTAGCCGGGCTTCTACCTGCTGACAATCACCTTTCGAACGAGCCCTGCGGTCCTCACAAAGTAGACGCCGGGACGCACTTCTACAGCCAGGCGTCCAGACGCATCTCGCACCGAACATGCACGGCTGGACAGCAGGGAACGCAAAGAGACCGCGGTCATGAGCGTCGCACCTGGTCGCGCCTTACCGACTGCGGGCCGTTGCTCAGCGACCGCCTCGACGCCTGACACCCAGAAAAACTGCCGCAGGGTGTCGTTCACGTGGTTCGAGTCGTTTGCCAGCGTCGTCCAGGCGGAGGCGCGGTGTTCCACAGCGGAGTCCGGATGGAAAGGCTTGAACTGGACGTTCGCCGAGTCTCCCGGCTGCACACCGACGTAGACCGTGTCAGTATAGTAGGAGGCCAGGCCGACGTGCTGGATCGCCATCACGGTCTGGACTGACTCGGCGACGTTGCCCAGGTTCGCCACCCGACAGACCGGGTTGTAGGTGGAATCGAGCGCAATCGTGTCGCGCGGACAGGCTATCGCCGTGACCGCCACATCGTGATAGATTTTCACGAGCGAGACGTCGTCGACGTACGTGCTTTCGGTCCCCGGGCCCGAGTAGCCCCATAGGCGAAAACCGACAAGGCTCTTGCTCCGGTTCAAGTTGCTTGTGACGTCGTATTGCTGCCAGGCAACCGTCGGATTCAAGATGAACTCTCCCTGTGACCCATCCGAATAGAGGAAGTCGTATGCCATCACCTGCGCGTTCGGCTGGCGCGACCAGAAGGTGACGCTCAGGATTTCGCTCCCCGGTGTTGTGTCAACCGACTGCATGATTGGGTAATTCCCGGAGTCGCAGGCGCAGTACGTACCGCTGTGTGGGTAGGTCGTGGTCACGACCCAGTTGCTGCTCACCCAAGGCGGCAGCGACCCGGTCTCGAATCCGGGATTGAGGAGCAATTCGTGCGAGTCCAAGTGTTGCCCGCACGTATTCGTGCCGGGCATGACAGCGGCACGAGTATCGACGACGCAGCCGCCGGTTATCACCTGCGCAGCGGCCAAGAGCCCGACTGCGAGCACGAGCGCTAACGCGAATCTCAGCATTTGCACCTCCTTTGCGGTCGTGGGATTATACCGCAGGGACGGCGCTCGTCAACCGGCCTTCAGGTCAGGCCGGCGACCTGCTGACGACCGTGCGTGAGCTACGCGCCGACCACGAATGAGGTCATGGTCAGAGAGCCGGCCACCGGCTGGTCGTTGAACCACTTGAGCGGCTCATCTTCGCCGCGGAGCGCGAGGATGTAGAGCATCGGCAGGTAGTGCTCGGGCGTCGGCACCGCGAGCTGCGCCGGACGACCCAGCGACTGGTAGTCGAAGAGCTCCTTGTAGCTGCGCTTCGTGGCAAGCGCGCGGAACTTGCGGTCCGCCTCAACCGCCCAGTCGAACCCGAAGGGCTCGTTGAAGTCATCGCCCCGCAACTCCATCATGCCGAGGTTGTGAACGATGTTCCCGCTGGCAACTACCAGCACTCCCTCCCGCCGCAGCGGAGCCAACTGCGCTCCAATCTCGAAATGTCGCTTTGGTTCGGCATCGTAGTCCAGGCTCAACTGCACAACCGGGACATCTGCATCAGGGAACATGCGGGACAGCACGACCCAGCACCCATGGTCCAAACCCCAGCCCTTGTCGAGCTTGGCACCGGACACAAAGCCGGCTACTTGCCGCGCCAGTTCCGGGCTGCCCGGCGCCGGGTATTGGACCTGGTATAGCTCTTCCGGGAACCCGCCGAAGTCGTGAATGGTGCGCGGGTGTTCCATCGCGGTCACCTGCACGCCAGCGGTCTCCCAGTGTGCGGAAACGCAAAGGATGGCTTTGGGCTTAGGCAGAGTGCGTGCTACACGTGCCCAACCACGACCAAAGGCATTGTCCTCAATGGCATTCATCGGACTTCCATGTCCGACGAACAGCACCGGCATTAGTTTGTTGCCGTTCATAAGACGGGAAAATGAGGGACACTCCCACGGAGCGCTTGCGTCCGACTCAGCGCGGTAACGTCCCTGTTTTCCCTCACCGAAGCCCTTCAAAAACCTTCTGGGCCAATGCGGAACCGAAGCCCTTGACCTTGGCAATCTCGTCAACGCTGGCCAGCCGGAGCTTGTCAAGCGAGCCGAAGTGTTGGATAAGGACCTTCTTCCGAAACGGCCCGAGCCCCGGAATCTCATCCAGCTCCGACTCGACCATCTTCTTGCCGCGCAGCTTGCGGTGAAAGGTGATCGCGAACCGGTGCGACTCGTCCCGGATGCGCTTCAGCAGTTTCAGAGCGGGCGACGTCACCGGAATCGTGATTTCCCTGCCGTCGTCGTAGTAGAGCGTGTCGGTTCGCTTGGCCAGACCGAGAATGGGTATCTCGGTGTCGAACTGGCCATAGGCCTTCACCGCTGAAGACAACTGCCCCTTGCCGCCGTCAACCAGCACGAGGTCGGGCAACGGCCGGTTCTTCTCCAGCAGACCGCGCACCCTCCGCGCCAGAACTTCTTCCATCATCGCGAAGTCGTTCGACCCGGTCACGGTGCGTATCTTGAACAGGCGGTACTGCTGCTTGGTCGGCCGGTCATCGCGGAACACCACAATCGAGCCGACCGCGTTCGTGCCCTGCGTATTCGAGATGTCCACGCCCTCAATCAGGCGCGGCACCGCGGAGAGTCCGAGAATGTCGGCCAACTCTCGGTTACCGGCCGGCACTCGTTCCTCCGGTCTCAGTTCGACCAGCGCCTTCTCGGCATTCGCCCGCGCAAGTTCCATCAGCCGCACCTTCTCTCCCCGCTCCGGCACGACTATCTTCACCTTTCGTCCCCGCTTCTCGGCAAACAACGCCTCCAGCGCTTCAGCGTCGTCAATCGCCGCGGGCAGGATAATCTCTTCCGGGATATCGTGGGTGTGAGTGTGTATTGAACGAACCAGAGTGGAGAGCAGTTCGGAATCGGGCGCATTCTCGCCAGCGGTCAGCGGATACTCCTCACGCGAAACGATCTTTCCTTCTCTCACTCGAAACAGCGCGGCGACCGCCGACTTCTTCCCGCGGGCCAGCCCGATGATGTCGCGGCTCGTCTTGTCCTGCACTACCGCCTGCTGGTTCCTGCTGATGTCGCGGAGGGCCATCAATTGGTCTCGCAGCACGGCCGCGGTCTCGAAGTCCTGTGTTTGCGACGCGGCCCACATCCTCTGCTCGACCTGCTCGACCAGTTCGTCCGACCGGCCGGAGAGGAATCGAATGACGTCGTTTACCTGGCCGGCATACTGCTCCTTTGTCGCCTTGTCCGCGCACGGTCCGGAGCAGCGGTTCAACTCGAAGTCGAGGCATGGCCGGTTCGGCCTGTCTTCGGGGAGCCGGTACTTGCACGTCCGCATGCGGAATATGCGCTTCACGGCCTTCAGCGCCTTCCGCAGCTCCCTGGCCGATGTGTACGGCCCAAAGAAGACGCTGCCGTCGTCCTTGAGGTTCCGGGTCACGAAGATGCGCGGGTAAGGTTCGGATGCGGTTATCTTGAGATACGGGAACTTCTTGTCGTCGCGCAGCCGCACGTTGTAGCGCGGCTTCTTGAACTTGATGAAGTTCTCTTCGAGGATCAGGGCCTCGACTTCGGAACGGGTGATGACCGTTTCGAGGTCGGCGACCTTGCTCACGAGCGACTGCAGCCGCGGGTCTTCCTTCGGCTGAGTGTAGGCCTGGAGTCGGTCACGAAGCACTCTCGCCTTGCCGACATACAGCACGCGGCCCTTGCTGTCCTTGAGTAGATAGACGCCAGGCGCCTCGGGCGCGGTGGCGACCTTGTCAGCGAAGCTCACAGTGCTACGTGCAAACCCGAAGCTCGAAACCCGAATGACGATTGAATGTCCGAATGACCAAATGACGAAGGTCAGGTCTGACATTCGGGTTTCGGGTTTCAATCGTCATTCGGACTTCGGAATTCGTCATTCCGCGCCCTAGGCGCGGGTCATCCTTTGACCACACCCAGCGGCTTCATGCGCGCCACCTTGCGGCAGATGCCTGCCCGTGTGCAGACGTCCACGACCCTGTCCACATCCTTGTAGGCGTCCGGCACTTCCTCACGCAGCACCTCGCGGCTGGCGGCCATCACCATGATGCCCTTCGCCCTGAGCTCTTCGGCGACGTTGCGACGCTCGGTCTCCTTGAGCGCGCGGGTACGGGACCATACCCGGCCGGCGCCATGGCAGGCCGAGCCGAATGTGTCGGTCTCGGCTTTCTCGGTGCCCAGCAGCAGGTACGAACATGTACCCATATCCCCGGGAATCAACACCGGCTGGCCGAGATGGCGGTAGCGCGACGGCAGGGCGTGGCTGCCGGTCTGATTATGGCACTGGGTTCCGGAACCGGGCCTGGCCGGTCCGAACGCACGCGTGGCTCCCTTGCGGTGAACGCACAACCTGACGCAATCCTTGCCGACCGCGTGGGTCTCGAACTTGGCGATGTTGTGGGCGACGTCGTAGACCTGGCCCATGCCCAGTCGCTCGAACGGAAGCCCGAGCACCTGGCCGAACGCCTCGCGTACCCAATGCGCGATCGCCTGTCGGTTCGCCCAGGCGTAGTTGGCCGCGCAGACCATCGCCCCGAAATAGCGTTTGCCCTCAGGCGACTCGATGGGCGCGCAGGCGAGCTGCCGGTCAACCAGCTCGATGCCGTACTTCTTCGAAACCGCGCCGAGCGTCTTCACGTTGTCGTCGCATATCTGGTACCCGAGCCCGCGCGAGCCGGTGTGGATCATTACCGTTATCTGGCCTTCGGCAATCCCGAGGTCTCGCGCTGCGCCGAGGTCGTAGACCTCGGCCACTTCCTGGATTTCGAGGAAATGGTTGCCCGCTCCGAGCGTGCCCAGTTGCGGCATCCCGCGTTCCAACGCGCGCTCCGACACTCCGGTCAGGTCGGCCCCGGCCATGGCTCCGTGCTCCTCGGTGAACTCGAGGTCCTCCTCCGTGCCGTAGCCCTTTTCGACCGCCCAGCGGGCACCCCGGGTCAGGACCTGTGCCACCTCGGTCTGCGAGATGCGGATCTTGCCCTTTGACCCGACGCCGGATGGCACGTTTTCGTACATCGCCCGGACCAGCTTCTCAAGTAGTGGACTGGTGCGGGACATGACCGAATCGTCCGACGATTTGGATCGTGTCCCAAGCCCGAGATCCTCTCGCGTCAGCTTCGTCCGGAGCATCCGCACGCCGCAATTGATGTCATAGCCCACGCCGCCGGGCGAAATGACGCCCTCGCTCGTCTCGAACGCGGCCACACCGCCGATGGGAAAACCGTAGCCCCAGTGGATGTCAGGCATCGCCATAGACTGCCCAACGATCCCGGGCAGGGTCGCGACGTTCGCCACCTGCTCCGGCGCCTGGTCCTGCTTGATGTCCTCGAGCAGAGAGGTATCCGAGTAGATGATGCCGTCCACGCGCATCTTCGGATTGTAGCTCTTCGGAATCCGCAGCCGGGTATCGTCAATCCGCTCTAACGGTCCGTTCCAGGTGGGCATGAGAGAGTATAGAGACGAGGGACACCGTGCGCAACCAGCGACCAGTGCCCCCCAGGACAAGACGAAGTCAGAACCTAGAAGCTAGAGCACAGACCGCGGAATTCCGGAACACTCCAACCCCTGTAATCTCGCTTCCAACTTCTGGCTTCGTTCGACCATAAACGTTCACCAGCAAGTCTCCAATCCCGACACCGAAATCCCGAAGGCACGAAAGACCCGTAACAGACGGGTGCAGAACGCCACCAGCCCGTTTCATTCCGTCTTCGTGTCTTGGTGGCCGTCAATATCGGACTCAGTCCGGTCATCGCTGCTTGACTCAGGTCTGCCGGAGGCTAAGCTCCCTGCCTTACCCAACAGGAGGACTGTATGATGATACGATTTCTGCTTCTTCTTGCAGCCGGACTGACTTCGGTTCAGGCCGCCGGGCTCCAGGTGCCGCGGTACGGACTGAAGCCGGGCATGGTGCTGTGGTACTCGGGCCTGTCCGACACAAAGGACCCGCACGGCACAAGCCACAGCGCGCGACTGCGCGAGCACTGGATGCTCAGCGATTCCGGCGGAACGTTCCGGGTGCTGATGCGCGTCGTGGACAACTCATACAGGACCGATACCGCCGGCAAGCGAATCGACCAGCCGGCGCAAAGCGGCTGGGAGCTGTTCGAGATGACTCCGGACGGGAAGTTGCTGCGCGACCAGTCGACCATCGACGTGGACGTGTCGGCGCTGTTCCCGCCGCTGCCGCCCGACTCGGGCGCTGCCGCGGCCGGCTGGCAGCACACCGACACCTTCGTCGGGTCGGTAGACCACTACCGGCTGGACAACAAGAGCCTGTCCGACAGCTTGTGGCTCATCGACTGGAACCGGTCCACGCCCTTCGACAGCATCTACGGGCCACAAACTGCCAAGGCACGCGTGACTTTCAACACCCGGCGCGGTCTGCCGCTGCGGCGCGAGAGCAGGAGCGCGGACACGGCAAACAAGCGGGAATCGCAGGGGACAATCGTGCTCGATTCCGTCACGAAGTTCGACGCCGCCAGTCTGCCGCCGCAAATTCGGGCGGTCCTCGCCTACTTCGATGTGAAGAAGGCCTACGACGCAGAAGGCGACAAGGCCGACCCTGACGACACTACCGGCGCGGCCGACAAGCGCGCCCTGGCAATCCTCCAGAACGCGCTTGAACATACGCAGGACAGCACCGTGGCCGGAATGCTGAAACGGGACATCAACCAGCAGCAACAGTCAAGCGCATACCAGCTCGCCGAAACCAAGACTCGTGTGGAATGGCGCGGCAAGCCCGCTCCGGCGTGGGCGCTCACCGACCTCGACGGCAAGAAGCACTCGCTCAGCGACTATCGGGGCAAGGTGCTCGTGCTCGACTGGTGGTACAAGAACTGTCCGTGGTGCATGCTCGCCATGCCCAAACTCACCGAGGTCGCCCGGCGCTACGCCGACCGGCCCGTGGTGATTCTGGGCATGAACGTGGACAAGGACACAAACGACGCGCGGTTCGCGGTCACGAAGGTCAAGCCGGGATACTCCAGCCTCATCGCGGGCAAGGAAACCGCAAAGCAGTACGGCGTGACCGGCTACCCGACGCTCTTCATCGTCGACAAGAAGGGCAAAGTCGCGGACGTCCACGTCGGGTACGACAAGGACCTCACAGCGTTACTGTCTAAGAAGCTCGATGCTCTCCTAGCGCACTGACCTCGCCGACCTCTAGTTTCGCGCGGGGCTTAGGCAGGCCCCGCCGGGTCAGAGCTTGTGCTTGAGCTTAGGCTTGCTCTCATGGCCTGAAGCTCCCCAGTCGCCTGCCGCAACTGCAGCGATGCAACGCCTACTGGCTCGACATTACCAGTCGCTTGTGGATGCGGTCGGTCTTGCCTGAGTGCTCATAGTCGAGCACGTACTCGTAGGTGCCCGGCGCGACATGACGGCTATCGTCATTGGTTCCATCCCAAGGTACGATGTGGACACCGGCGGTCATTGGCACTTGGTCATTGGTCATTAGTCTACGTACTCTCTCCCCGGCACGGGTGTAGATGGTCAGGCTCACCTTGCCGGCTTCGGGCAGGCCGATGACAAACGAGGTGCTAGTGCTGAATGGATTCGGGAAGTTGTGGATGGAGAAGCCCGGCATTAGGGTCAGGTTCAAGACGGCTGTGTCCGCAACCAGCGTGTCATTGCCCAGGCGCCCGGCTATCAGGAACGTCCGTTGAGCAAGCGACGCCGTATCGCCTATCAAACCAGAAGACGCCGTCACATCGAGCGAGAACCAGCATGACTCGCCTGGGGCGACGTAGCCAAGGTCAGGTATTCCGTCACCATCCGTGTCCGTCAGGTCCTTCGCGCCGGCCGCGTCACGGAGCCAGACGTTCCAACCCGCCGACGCGGACGGCCGCGCCACTTCGACAACTCCGCCAGTGTCTCCCTGAACCAGAGCATAGAATCGATAGGTCTTGCCTTGGCCGGCCTGGAGCTGGTCCGACTGGTCCGGCCCTATCTGCAACGACTGCGGATACGTCTGCACCGAAGAGCTGACCTTGTCGTTGGCACGGTTCACATCACTCGCCAGCATCGTCGAGCAACTTACCACCCATTGACCCGGCGGCGCTACCCATTCTGAGAACGTCAGGTCCATGGTGGAGTCAGGCGAGAGCGCCTGCGTTACAGTCACCGTCCTGCTATAGCCCGTACTGATGCGGAACTGCACCCCGAACAATCGCTCCGCAGTGGTTCCGAAGTTCTTGATTCTCACCTTCGGCATCGCGGTGTCGCCGGCGCGCAACAAGCCAGGCGGCGCGAGAATCGCGACCGCCCCGACATCGTGCCTCGGCGGGCCGTTCACCTGAATCGACTCTCTGAAGGTATCATTGGCCGGTTTCTGGTCACCGGCCAGCGACGTGTAACACGTGACCGGGACTGAACCGACCGGACCCGCAGTCCACGCAGGGAACGCCAGTGTTTCCTGCGGCACCGAGACCAGCGTCTCCTGTACAGTTTGGGAATAACCGGAGCCGATTTCCATCGTCACCGGGAGTGTACCCGAAGTCAGACCGAAGTTGCGGACGACAGCACGCGGGACATACGTGCTACCTGAATCGGCGATTCCGGGTGGCGACAGAATGGCTACCGGGCCGACGTCGAGAACGCCGTTGGTCTTGATGAGAAAGACGTCATCGCTTCCTGCACCGGCCGAGGCGGTGTAGCCCGCGACGACGTAGCCGCCATCGGCGGCCTGCCGGACCGAGTAGCCTTCGTTGTCGCCCCTGCCGCCATAGGTTCTGGTCCAGAGCGTGTCGCCCTGAGAATCAGTCTTGACGAGATAGACGTCACCGGGTCCTACAAAATACTGGGAGAAGGTCGCGCCGACAATAATGTAGCCACCATCGGCAGTCTGCTGGACCGAGGAGCCGTACCCGCCGGGCGCTCTCCCATACACTCTGGTCCAAAGAGTATCGCCCTGAGCATTGGTCTTGATGAGATAGACATTAGAGTTGGTAGGTGTCCCCGGACCGAAGGAAGAGGTCCCGCCCCCGATGATATAGCCGCCGTCAGTAGTCTGTTGGACTGAGTTGCCCACGTCATCGCTTGTCCCGCCATAAGTTCTGGTCCAGAGCGTATCGCCTTGGCCGTTGGTCTTGACAAGGTAGACGTCATACCCCCCTGCACCAAACGAGCCGGTACTGCCGGCGATGATGAAGCCGCCATCGGCAGTCTGACAAACCGAGTTCCCCACATCGGTGCTGGCCCCGCCCAAAGCTCGGGTCCAGAGCGTATCGCCTGAGCTATTTGTCTTGATGAGATAGACATTGGCGCTGTTCGGTGTGCCGGGACCGAAGGAGTAGGTGTAGCCTGCAATGACGTAGCCGCCATCCGAAGTCTGCTCGACGGAGTTGCCCACTTCGTCATCCAGCCTGCCAATAGCTCTAGTCCAGAGTGTGTCGCCATGAGCGTCGGTCTTGATGAGATAGACATTGGCGTAGTCGGGCGCGCCCGGGCCAAAAGTGTTGGTGTAGCCCGCGATGATGTAGCCGCCATCCGAAGTCTGCTGGACAGAGTAGCCCTCGTCATCGCCTGTCCCGCCATAGGTTCTGGTCCAAAGCGTATCGCCTTGAGCGTTAGTCTTGATGAGATAGACATCATAATTCCCTGCACCAAAGGACGCAGTCAGCCCCGCAATGATGTAGCCGCCATCCGAAGACTGCTGGACAGACCGGCCCTCGTCGTCATCTGGCCCGCCGTAGGTTCTCGCCCAGTTCGTCTGGGCAGAGGCAATCGAAGCAAGGCAGCCAGCGGACAGCAAGACGCTGACCACCGGCAAGACGCCGATCCTCATCACGGGATTCTAAGATTCGTGGACGGCGATGTCAAATCGGCGGGTCGGACGGCTGACAGCTAGCGGCTCACGGCCGGAGGCCTTGGCGGGAGCCACATCTGACGTGAGTCAAGGGTCAGAGGCCAAGAGCCAAGAGGCAGAACGCAGAGGGATGCCGACGAGATCGCAGACCTCAGCCGGGAACTAACCTCGGCGCGGACCCTGTGGGCGGCGTTCACGCTCGCGGTACTGGTCTGGGGCGGCGCGCAGATTCACAACTCACACTGAAAGACGAGCGCGGAGTGAGCGAAGGAGCGCCACAGTAGTCATGGCTTGGCTCCGCTTTAGCGCAAAACAGGACTTCAAGGCACGCACGTCTACAGAGCTACTATGCAACACTAACTAGTCAATCTAACTTCAATGATTACGTGTCTTACGTATACAGCCGCAGCTATTTCTTCTACCATCACTGGCTTCTACTAGACCGTCTACCAGACCGTCCGGTAGACCGTCTGGTGGACGGTCCAGTAGTGGGTCCAGCGGTCAGACCTGTGGTTGGTATCGTAAACCATAGTTAGATTCGACCGGTAGTCTAACTATCGGATGGACTGACGGTTGCACTACTGGGTGGTATTCTGAGCGGACTATGGGTTGGTCTTGTGGATTAACAGGCAGACGGTTTGCCGATTGAACCTGCGTACGGACCTCAGAGCAGTACGGATGACTGTCTGTAGGGCGGTCTAGGAGACTGTGAGTTAAACGCTATGCCGGACTAGGCCTGGCTAGATGCGTGCGGTCAGGCTTCGGGCTTGGTCAGCGGGGGTGACCAAGCCGGCGAGGTGGCGAACCGTTTGTCAGACAGCACCGGTATGGCTTGGCGGTGTCTGCGAAGAGGAAGTCGAGAATTCCCCTCGAACTGTGTTCAAGGGAGCGTAGCAGGATGAATCTGAAGGAGCCATTGTCGGTGCGTCCGGGCGTGCGGCGAGTTGAGCTTTCGGGCGAGCTTGGCAGGGAGCAATGCTCTGAGCAGTTGTTTGAGCGATGCGAGGTCCACTGGCGGGAGCATGCGAAGATGCAGGTTGAGGTCGACGTGGAGGTGCAGTTGGGATTCCGGTTGGATGAGCTATGCAGTTAGCCATGGACGATGCCATGGAAGGAGCGATGCGGCGTGCGATGTGAGGTGCTGTGTTCGCGTCTCTGCCGAGTCTGCGGTTCTGACCTTGGCGCTCTTGGCGGTTGCGACAGCCCGGGTCTTGCGGCTCCTAGATTCCGGCCGGAGAATCTGCGTTATCTGCGTAATCTGCGGTTGTGCCTCTCGGTCGGGCTTGGGACACGATCCCAATTGCGGACAATTGGGTCATGTCCCCGCCCGGAACCACGGCATGAGCCTGCTTGTGTCTGTCTGTGTTCATCGGTGTTATCAGTAGTTGCTCTGAGAGACCCTTCGACTCCGCTTCGTTCCACTCAGGGTGACACTTCGTGTCGTCTGCGGCATCCGCGTAATCACCGGGTACTGCCCGGACCGGGACCGGGAGGGCTTGACTTTTGCTCTTGTCCGAATATCCTACACTGTCTGATTATATGCACAGAGCACCCGGTTACATTATCTTTGTACTGGTTCTGGCGGGAACAGCCCTCGCTCCACCGGTGCCGATTCCCCTGTCTCAGCAGCCCGTGCCGACCGGGACTTCGGCCCGTACCGTGCTGATATTCCTTCCCCAGCAGTTGTTCTCGGGCGAGGAGTTTGAGCCGGCGCTGGCGCAGCTTACGCGGGCCGGATTGCAGACCCGGATTGCCGCAATGAACACGGGCATAGCTTCGAGCCTGGACCAGGTGCTGGTGAACACCGACATCACCCTGCGTGACGCAGGCGTGTCGGATTATGCCGGGCTCGTGCTCGTCGGCGGGTCCGGGGCCGCGCTCTACTGGGACGATTCGCTGGTTCAGGCCAAGTGCCGCGAGTTCGCGGATAATGGCAAGGTCGTTGCCGCCATCGGCATCGCGCCGGTGACGCTGGCCCGCGCTGGAGTGCTGAAGGGCCACACGGCGGCCGTGTTTCACGACCGTGACGCCATCAACTGGTTGAAGCAGGGCGGTGCGAGGTTCAGCTTCAAGAACCTGGTGATCGACCGCAATATCATCACCGCGGCCACTGACGACCAGGCGCGCGCCTTCGGCAAAGCCGTGGCCTCGGCGGTGCTTGAGACCAGGTGACATGCGCGTGGCGATTCAGAGGGTGACGAGGGCGAAGGTCACGGTCGACGGCGAGACCATCGGCGAGGTCGGGCCCGGCATGCTGCTCCTGGTCGGCGTGGGCCGAGAGGACAGCGAGGAAACGTGCCGGCGGATGGCGTCGAAGGCCGCCCGGCTCAGGATTTTCGATGACGAGGCAGGCAAGATGAACCGCTCGCTGCTCGACACCCACGGCCAGGCGTTGGTCGTGTCGCAGTTCACGCTCTACGCCGATACGAGCCGGGGACTGCGACCGTCGTTCACGAACGCGGGTGAGCCGACGCGGGCGAAGGAGTTGTACGAACGATTCGCGTCCGAGCTTTCGCACCTGGGTGTGCCGACCCGTACCGGCCGGTTCGGCGCCCACATGTCCGTCGAGCTGGTTAATGACGGGCCGGTAACGTTGATGCTCGAAGAGCCGAGTCAAGGCCAGGGGTCAAGGGGTCAAGGACTCCAGGATTCCAGTCCGAGCACTCGACCCCTCGAATCCTCGAATCCTGGAACCCTATCCGAGAGGAGCGCTGCCAGTGGTTAAGAGCATGACCGGCGTAGGCCGGGCCGAAGCGATTCTGCCGCCGTGGGGCTCGAAGATTGTCGTTGACATCCGCTCGGTCAACCACAAGTATCTGGAGCTGGTGGCCAAGCTGCCGCCCCAGATTGCCGCATATGAAGGCGAGGTCCGCGACATGGTCCGTCGCCGCGTGCGCCGCGGCTACATTCAGTTGCAGGTTTCGCTCGACGAGAGCGCCGAAGCTCCGACCCTCGCGCTCGACCGCCGTATGGTGCGCGACTATCTCCGTTTGTCGCGCGAGCTGCAGACGAAGTACCGGATTCCGGGCGAGGTCGACATCAACACCGTGCTCGCCTATCCCGGCATCGTCGCTCCGCAGAAGGCCGACGCCGACCACGGCAGGCTCTGGATCAAATGTCGCGCCGTCATCGCCCAAGCTCTGAACCGGCTGGTGAAGATGCAGCAGACCGAGGGCGCGGCGCTGATCAGCGACCTGAAGAAGCGCGTTACCAAGATACGGAGCGCGGTCCGCGCCATCGAGCAGCGCGTGCCGGAACGCCTGAAAGAACGACGCGCTAACCTCATCGCCCAGCTCAAGGACTTGAACGTCGAGTCCGACTCCAAGCGCATCCTCGAAGAAGTCGCCTTCATCAGCGAGAAAGTCGACATCCACGAAGAGTGCGTGCGCCTGAAGAGCCACTGCTCGTTGTTCCTCGGCGCGCTCAGCTCGTCAGCGGCGTCAGGCAAGAAGCTCGACTTCATTGCGCAGGAGATGCTGCGTGAGACCGACACCCTCGCGGCCAAGGCCCGCGACATGATCATCTCGCGCCGGGCAATCGAGATAAAGGGCGAGATCGAGAAGCTGAAGGAACAAGTGCGGAATGTCGAATAGGGCAAGTACGAACTCCGAACGCCGAACTCCGAAGTCCGGGGCCCCATCTTCGGCGGTTGGCGTTCGGCATTCGCCCTTTCTGATTGTGCTCTCTTCGCCGTCCGGCGCGGGCAAGACGTCAATCAGCCGCGAGGTGGAACGTCGCGACCCGGACGTCTTCTACTCGGTATCGGCCACGACTCGGCCGAAGCGGGATGGCGAAGTCCACGGCCGCAGCTACTTCTTCTATTCGAAGAAGCAGTTCCAGCGGCTGGAAGCGAGAGGTGGCATGATCGAGAGTGCCAGTGTCTACGACCACCGGTATGGCACTCCGAAGGCGCCGGTCCTGCGCAATTTCCACGAAGGCCGCGACGTGGTTGCCGACCTCGATATCCAGGGGATGCGCTCGTGCCGGAAGGCGCTGCCCGGCATGGTCAGCATCTTCATCACTGCTCCCGACTCGGCCGAGCTCGGCCGGCGGCTCCGCAACCGCGGCACCGATTCGACCGAGGCCGTGAAGCGGCGGGAGGCCGACCGCGAGATGGAGCTGGCCGCAATCCCCGAGTTCGATTATCTGGTGGTCAACGACCGGCTGCAGCAGGCGGTCGACGACGTGATGGCGATTATCCGGGCCGAGAGGCTGCGGACATCGCGAATGAGTCCGACCGCACCCCAATCCCTAACCCCTAACTCCCAGTCCCTAGATCGAAGGAGGCCACGGAAATGAAAATAGTCTCACCCGAAGCACTGAAGAAGGTCTATCCGAACAAGTATCTGGCGGTCAATATCGCCGCTCTCGAAGCCCGGCATGTCATCGAGGGAATGCACAAGGACGAAATCACGTTGCCGGTCAGCCCGTACGAATACGCGCTTGAACGGACCCTGAAGGGCGAAGTCAAGTGGGCAAGGATGACTGAGGCGGACATCGAGGCGCTGGCCCGTGAAGGCTTCGAGGAGCCGCCCATCAGTCGGATGCCGTTCCTCCCGCCGCCGACGCTCTAGTCCCCGGCTGGCGCTCTGCCGATGGTTCTGCGAACCAGCCGCGCTGCCCGGTCGCGTAGTCCCAGGCCGCACCACGTATTGCTCGGCGTCACCGGCGGCATCGCCGCCTACAAGGCGCTCGAACTGGTGCGGCTGTTCCACAAGGCCGGCTGGGATGTCCAGGCAGTGATGACCGAATCGGCCCGCAAGTTCGTCGGCCCTGAATCGTTCCGCGCCCTCACCGGACACCCGGTCGCGCTGGAGCTCTTTCCCCGAACTCGTCCGACCAGTCCGACGAGTCAGACCGGTCAGACTCCAGGTCGCATCGAACACGTCGACCTTGCGACCTCGGCCGACCTCGTGGTCGTTGCGCCGGCAACCGCCAACATCATCGGCAAGCTCGCCTCAGGAATTGCCGACGACCTGCTCTCAACGCTGCTGCTCGCGATTCCGAAGAAGACGGTGCAGGACGGAAAGGTCATCTTCGCGCCGGCGATGAACATGAACATGTGGCAGAACCCGGCCGTCGCGGCCAATATCAGGCAGTTGTCCGCGGCCGGGTACCGGTTCGTCTCCCCGGGCGAAGGCGAACTTGCCTGCGGCACGTCCGGCCCCGGCCGCATGGCCGAACCCCAGGTCATCTTCGAGCAGTGCCGCACGGCCCTCCGCGTCAGCCCGTCCCCAATCGGCCATGCTCCGCTGTTCGCCGGCACCCGGGTTGTCGTCACTGCCGGCCGTACCGAGGAGCCGCTCGACCGGGTGCGCGTAATCACCAACCGTTCGTCCGGCCGGATGGGAGTCGAACTCGCCCGCGCTTTCCTCGACGCCGGAGCCGAAGTGCGGCTCATTGCCGGAGAGCTGTCAGTGCCGCTGCCGACGGGAGTCACGGTCATTCGGGCCACGACTACTGAGAAGATGCTCAAGAGTGTTCTTGCCGGGCTTCCTCGGACCGACGTGCTGGTGATGTGCGCCGCGGTGGCCGACTATCGCCCGGTCCATGCCGCACCCGGCAAGCACCACGAACCCGCCATTACGGTCCGGCTCGAACGGACGCCGGATATCCTGAAAGAAGTGAGCCGGCGCCATCATCATGCGCTCGTTATCGGCTTCTCGCTGGACGATTCTGCGGCGCGGGCGCGGACCAAGCTTGAAGACAAACGCCTTGACCTGATTGTCGCCAATCCCTTCGCCACCGCCGGCTCGGGCGCCATCAGAGCCCGGCTCGCCACCCGCAGCGGGAGGCCGCGCAACCTGAAGCCGATGTCCAAACCCGATTTCGCCCGCGTGCTCGTGGGCGAGGTGGCGGAACTGCTCCACGGAAGGACGAAGAAATGAGCCCCGAGACCGCTCCTGAGTCTTCGCTCCGCAAACCCCCGCAGGCGCTCGAGGCCGAGGCGGCGGTCATCGGGGCGATGTTGCTCAATCCCGACACTGTGCCCACCGTGCTCCAGTACCTGAAACCCCATGACTTCTATCTCCAGACCCACCGTCGGGTCTACGAAGCCGTCATCACTCTGTTCGAACAGAACTCGCCGACCGACATCGTCACCGTCACCACCGAGCTGAAACGGATGAAAGAGCTCGAAGCCATCGGCGGACAGTCCTTCCTGTCCGCGCTGCTCGACGGCGTGCTGACCACCGCCAACTGCGAGGAGTACGCCCAGCTCGTACTCGAGAAGTCCGTGCAGCGCCAGCTCATCAGCACCGCGACCGAAATCGTCCAGGCCAGCTACGACGAATCGCGCCGGGCCAACGAACTGGTGGAAGAAGCCGAACAGAAGATATTCAACATCCGCGAGGCGGGCTCCCGCCGCGGCTTCGCCAACATGAAGGACCTGCTGAAAGTCGAGATGGAGCGGGTTGAGAAAGCGATGGCCGACAAGAAGCTGATAACCGGCATCGAGACCGGCTTCACCGATCTGGACGAAAGAACCAGCGGGTTCCAACCCGGGGACCTCATCATCATCGCCGGCCGCCCCGGCATGGGCAAGACCGCCTTTGCGCTCAGCATTGCCGCAAAAGCCAACACCCGTCGCCCGGTTCCAACCGCGATATTCAGCCTTGAGATGTCGGCCGAGGCCCTGACGCAGCGGCTGATGTGCTCGGAGGCGGGTCTGAGCATGCACTCGCTGCGCCGCGGCATGCTGACTCCGCGCCAGCGTACGCGGCTGGCGGCCACGCTCGGCGGGCTGTACGAAGCCCCGATCCACGTGGATGACACGCCCGGGCTGACTGCGCTCGACATGCGTGCCCGCGCCCGGCGACTGAAGTCCCAGGGCCCCCTCTCCATGGTTATCATCGACTACCTGCAGCTGATGGAGGCGACCACCCGGCGACGTGAGGCCAATCGCCAACAGGAAATAACCGAAATCACTCGCGCGCTCAAGGCCATGGCCAAGGAGCTGGAGATCCCGGTTGTCGTGCTCTCCCAGCTTTCCCGGGCGACCGAGAAACGTGACGACCGCCGGCCCCAGCTCGCCGACCTGCGCGAGTCCGGCTCAATCGAGCAGGATGCGGATGTGGTGCTCTTCCTCTTCCGTCCGGCAATGTATCAGAAAGGCGAGAACGTCGACCCCAACATCGAGCACGAGGCCCATCTCGACATTGCCAAGCAACGCAACGGACCGACCGGCGAGATTCCGCTGACCTACCTGCCTGAGTGCATGCGCTTCGAGAACCCCGCCGGCCGCGAGATGCAGGGACCGCTGGGCCCGCCCGAGGAAGAAGAAGCCGAGGACGTCCTGCCGGAATGAGAACGGCTAACAGCCTACAGCCAACAGCTAGCAGCTCGGATACGTTTCCCGGTTCCAGGTCTGCAGTTCATCCCTCATCCTTCATCCTTCATCCTTACGCATGAAGTCTTCTGCTTTCGTCTGCCAGAACTGCGGGTTCGAAACTCCGCGCTGGCTGGGCCGGTGTCCGTCCTGCGGCCAGTGGAACACGCTGGTCGAGGAACAGCGGGTGGCGAAACGCGCGGGCAAGGTCAACGAGCGCGTGCGCGTCGCGACGACCGGCGCCCGTCCGGTCAAACTCAGCCAGGTCGTTTCCAGGTCGGCCAAGCGTACTTCGACCGGCATCGGCGAGCTTGACCGCGTTCTCGGCGGCGGGCTCGTTCCGGGCTCGCTCCTGCTCATCGGTGGCGAGCCCGGCATCGGCAAGTCGACCCTGACGCTGCAGGTCTGCAACGAACTCGCCAAGGCCGGCACCAAGGTGCTCTACGTCACCGGCGAAGAATCGGCCGAACAGGTCCGCCTCCGCGCCGAACGGTTGTCGGCAAAGGCTGACAGCATCTACATCCTCTGCGCGATTGACCTCGACGAGATACTGGGCGCGGCCGATGAAGTGCAGCCCGGCCTGCTCGTCGTCGATTCCATCCAGACGATGTTCCGTTCGAGTCTCACGAGTGCGCCGGGCAGCGTCGGCCAGGTCCGCGAGTGCACGGCCGAGATGCTCCGCCTGGCCAAGTCGCGCACCGTGACCACGTTCATCGTCGGCCACGTCACCAAGTCCGGCGCCGTCGCCGGCCCCCGCACCCTCGAACACATGGTCGATACCGTCCTGTACTTCGAGGGCGAGGGGTTCCAGCAGTACCGGATCGTCCGTGCCGCCAAGAACCGGTACGGCTCGACCAATGAGATCGGCGTCTTCGAGATGACCGAATCCGGCCTCGCCGAAGTCGCCAATCCGTCCGAGTTCTTTCTCTCCGGCCGCCATCCGGACGTGTCCGGGTCAGCGGTCGTCGCTACCATCGAAGGCACCCGGCCCCTGCTCGTCGAAATCCAGGCCCTCGCTGCATCCACGCCCTTTGCCCTGCCGCAGCGCGTCGCCACCGGTTTCGACGCAAGGCGACTGAGCATGCTCCTCTGTGTGCTCGAGCGCCGGGCCGGAGTCAGCGCCGCCGGACAGGACATCTTCGTCAACATCGCCGGCGGCCTGAAAATCCAGGAACCTGCGGCCGACCTCGCGGTCATCGCGGCCCTGGCGTCTTCGATTCGCAACCAGCCGTTGCCCCAGGACGCGGTGTTCATCGGCGAGGTCGGGCTGGGCGGCGAGGTCCGCTCGGTCGCCCGCACCGAGTCACGCATCGCGGAAGCGGCACGGCTGGGATTCACCAATGTGGTAGTGCCCCGGCGCAGCGTCACCAAGAAGACGCGCACCGCCGGGGCGCAACTGAAGCCTGTTGATACGGTCCGCGAGGCGCTCGGTGAAGTACCTGATTTCTGAGCCGCCCAAGCCGGACCACCGGCGCAAGACCAGACGAGTGCAGATGCTAGATGCTAGAATGCAGAACACAGAAGTTCGGGGCGCTCAAGCCTCCGCAATCTCGCTTCTCGCTTCTGACTTCGACCATGATTCCTCGTCCATCTGCGCCGGAATAACCAGTAGCAGCCCGAGAACCGAACGGACAATCCAGAATTCAGAAACCAGAAATCAGAATTCAGAATTCCTGAACACTCTACCTTCTGTACCCTGCCTTCTGCTTTCTGACTTCGGTCGTACGTTCTCGGGCCATACGCCTCCGGGTACCTGCCCGGGGCGGAGGAGTAATGCTTTTCGGCAACAAGAAAACGTATGTCATCGACTATGAGACACTGACCGACCCTCGCATCGCCGAGTTCATCGCTTTCGGCCTGATGCAGGGCAAACTCCTGCTCCCTGAACCGGACCACCCAACGGACAAGGGCGGAAACGACCACGCCAAACGCCGTGCCTGGGAAACCATCGAGAAACTGAAGGCAATCCCCGGCGTCACGGTCAAACTGGACAAGAACCTGTTGAAGAAAGACCAACTGCTGGCTGCGGTGCGCAAGAACAAGGCCACGCTCGTCACAGCCGACCCGAACCTGAAGACCGCCCTCGGTGACGGCAGCGCGGTCACGACGAGCGAAATCTACAACCTGTTCCGGCCGACCTACCTGCCCGGCACCGAGCTCAAGGTCCGCATCGCCAAGAAAGGCAAAGAGACGGACGAAGGCATCGGCTACCTCGAAGGCGGCATCAAAGTCGTCGTGTCCGGAGCTGCCAATACGGTAGGCCAGGAAATCGAGGTCGTCATCCAGGGCGGGCTCGACACCGACGTCGGCCGGGTCGTGTTCGCCAAGCCCCGCTTCGCCGAGGTCAAGTAGGCATCTCGGAATCGAAGCCGGACGCCTGCCTTGGCGTCCGGCTTCTTGCTTGGCTCGTTCTGCCGAATCCAACGAGATAGCCAGGCCCGGATAGATCGGAGGTCAGGACTCAGAATTGCAGGCGTCCGAACTTCTGATTTCTGGTATCTGAATTCCGGTCTCTGACTTGTCCGGTCCTCTAAATCGGGTACTCGTACACCAGCACCTTGCCGATACGCGGGTGCGGCTTGAGGCCGAGTGATGCGAACGCCGCTGCCATCTCGTCGCTCGCCGCCATCCCGCTGATGCTCTTCGCTCCGCAATCGTACGCCACACGGGAAATGAAGGAACGGAAAGCCGCGAGCGCCTGTCTGTTGCCGGCGACGAAGGAGATGTCGAGATCGTTCCCATGGTACCGGTGCGGCCTCAGCACAAGCAACCCTGCCAGACTTCCGCCTGACCGATATCCGAAAGCGTAACCGGAACGCGCCAACTCCGCCATGTATCGCCGGTCGAGGGTCCGGAACAGCCAGGTGTACTGCAGCAGGCCCTTGCTGGCCGCGAGCTCCGAGCTTCGCCTGACGTAGTGCAGCGCCTCAGCAACCGATGGCGTGACGAGCGCTGGTCCCGGCCGTGACTTCTTGGGCTCGCCGAGAAAGAACCGGTACTGCGCGAGTGGTTTGAAACGCATCACGGTCTCGATGATGTGGAGCGACTCGTGGTTCACGTCGGCGGTTGCGAGTCGGAGCGAGACCGGCCGTGATTCAAGCGTCTTGTCCAGCACCCGACGCGACAGCTCCTTCCCTATCCCCTGCTTGCGGCATTCCGGATCGACCCGCAGGCCTTCCAGCCAGTACTCTCCCGGTGACAGTTGCGTCGCCTTGCCATAGCCGACGATTCTCCGTCGAAGCTCTGCTGCCCAGAACCCGCCGTCTTCCACCCAGCGGTCGAAGAAGAGCGGCACGTAGTCGTTGCCTTCCCATATACGGCGTGAAATCCGCAGCACGGCAGGCTTGTCAGCCAAGGCCATTGGTCGAACGCGGAGCGTCGCGGACGCCACTCGCCTAGCGCCCCTCGCTGACTGCTTATGGCATCCCGAATCGCCGCGCCGCGAATTCTGCTCTCTGGATTCTGGTTTCTGACCTCTGAATTGTCTGGATCCGCTCATGCGACCTCCCACGCGACTTCGTTGTGTACCCATCGGTTCCGGTAGTAGCCGACGGCGAGAATCCCTGCCTCGACGACGATGGAAACACCGATGCCCAGCCAGACGCCGATGACGCCGAGCCCCATCGCTCGCGCGAAGAGCAGCGCGGCCGGAATCTTGATTCCCCAGTTGGAGACGAGCGCGGCAACCATCGGGTTACGGGTTGCCCCAGCCCCACGCTGGGCGCTGTCCCAGGCGGTCGACAAACCGAGTACGATGAGCATCGGCGCGAGCACGCGCAGGTACGCAGTGCCGTAGCGCACGACGTCCGGGTCGCCGTTGAACACACGCACGAGCAAGGGGGCCGACAGAAACAGCACGGGCATCACCGCAAGCTGAAGCAGAGAGGCGATCCAGAGGACACGCTGACTGACCTTCAGCGCCAGCTCCGGCTTCTGCTGTCCGAGGCTCTGGCCCACGAGCGTCTGCCCGGCCGAGGCCAGACCGCCGAGATAGATATACATGAGCTGCAGCAGTCTGAGCCCGATGCCGAATGCCGCGGTTGCGGCCGTGCCGAACCGGGTCACGATGCCGAACAATAGCATGCCGGTGAGCGGCCGGGTGATGGCCTGCAGTCCGGCAGGAATCCCGATATTGAGAATCGTCTTGACCGCCGCGGGCCTGACCGGCCCGCGCAGAGTGAGAAGCTCGCGCCGGTGCAGTAGTATCGCCATCGCCACCAGCCCGCCGGATTGAGACAGAACGGTTGCCAGCGCCGCTCCGGCTGCGCCCAGCCGCGGCAGGCCCAGCCAGCCGAAGATGAGCAACGGGTCGAGCGCGAAGTTGAGGACGTTGGTCGCGAGGGTGATGAACATCGGCGTCCGCGTGTCTCCGAGCGCCTGGAACCCGGAATAGAGCACCATCCCGGCGAAGAAACCGGGCAGCACTGCCAGCAGTATCGCGAGGAAACCCCGGCCCGCGGCCACGACGTCGGGCGCCGCTCCGAACCAACCCAGGATGCGGCCGGAGAGAATCACGCCGAACACGGCCAGCGGAATCGAACCGAGCACCGCCAGCATGAGCCCGTGCCGCAGGCTCTCCCGCACACCGGCTCTGCTGTCCGCGCCGGCCGCGCGCGATGCGGTCGCGAGCACGCCGACCATCACCACCTGCCCCAGCGAATAGAGCACGCTGAGCACCGAGCCGCCCAGCGCCACCGCGGCCACGGTCGCCGCGCCCAGCCGGCCGACCCAGAACATGTCGACAACGGTCAGCATCGTGTACAGCAGTTGCCCGGTCATCACCGGCCAGGCAACCTGCCATATCGCGTGGCCCAGCCTGCCGGACAGGTCAACCGTGCTCAGACGTGTCTCTTCAGACATGAAGCGAGATACTACCGAAGAGAACTGCGGGCGCAACCGCAGATTACGCAGATGACGCGGGCGGGGACATGACCGAATCCGCCGAGGATTCGGATCGTGTCCCAAGCCCGAACGGAAGGAGACGACCGCTGATGTCGCAGATTCAGGATTCGGACAGAGGAGAAATCAGAATCGAGGACGCGGAGGGAACGTTCACAGATTACGCCGATTCCGCCGACTAGAGACGCGGACGGCGAGAACCGCAGACGACGCGCAGCGTCGCCCTGAGCGAGTATGACGAGTCGAAGGGTCTCGCCCGGAAAGGACTACCACGGATGTCGCAGGTTCCTAACCAGAACCCCTGAACCCCAGAACCCGAACGCTGGAGCGCGGGCTCAGGACGAACCGAAGAGCCGGAGTTCGAGTTCGCCGCGGTCGATTCCGAGATGATGCGCCACGCTTGCCAGGATGTACTCAAGCGTGCCCACGCGAAGCGACTCGTGGGCCGGTATCGTGACGTGGTGCTCGCCACGCTCGTGCGTCGTCAGGCGCATGTGGCTGCCGACGCAATGCGTCACCTGGTAGCCGAAATGCCCGAGCAGGTGCGCCAGGTGCTGGCCCGAGACATCGCGCGGCAGCTTCACGGCGTGATTGTCTCTTCGCGCACGACCTGCACGAACCGCAGCTTGATCGCGTCCGGCTTGGCGCACTCCGCGGCGTGGCACACCGCGGCCTCGCGCACGTTGGTGTAGAGTTCCTCCAGCGTATCGGCTTCGGTCACGATGCACCCGCACGACGACCGGGCAACAAACCCGCCGTCCCGCTCCTCGACCATGAACTCAACCGTTGCCATTAATCCTGCCTTTCAGGTACTGATGAGGCACATACCATTATACTCGACCACAACAGAGCCCGCCAGATAGGACAACCGCAGATTACGCAGGTCAGCCGCCACCTGGCGCTCAAGTTCGGACACTGGAAACTGGTAACTGGGAACTGGAAACTCGCAGCCAAAGGCTGCGCTGAAAGCTCGTCAGAAAGCTCGTTTCAGAGTTCGCCTGAAAGTACCTTAGAAAGCTTACTCGAAAGCTCACTTCATAGCATCTTCCATTGCTCAGCTCAAAGCTCGTCACATCGCATCGCGCATCGCTCATCTCAAGGCTCAGCGCATTGCTTCTCACATCGCTCGCTGCAAAGCTCCGTCGAAAGCTCGCGTCAGAGTTCTTTTGAAAGCTCGATTCAAAGCTCATCTCAAAGCTCGTTTCATCGCTTCTTCGAAAGCTCCCCAAGAGGCAAGCCCCCAGGCGACCCCTATATGCGGATTTTCCGCGACACGACAGTATTTAACCGACCGAGAGTAATTGAGTTACGCTCGGTTGGCGAGTGTCACTGAACCTCCAGTTCTTTTTGCCGTCTCGGTGAACCCGGAGTCCACTCGTTCATCGTTCCACGTCTCCGGTTTTGCCTTTTGGCTCTTGGCTTCTGCCTCTTGACCTCGTCCCCGCCGTCGTGTCCTAAGTCCTCCCCGTTCGGGCATTTCTTGTTTCTGGTCTCTGAATTCTGGTTTCTGAATTATCCGGTCTTCTCTGTCCCCTACACGGCTGGGGGAGTTCCTGTCCCCCATCCGGCCCTCGTTCCTGCGGCCGGCCCAGCCCCGGAAACAGCGGCCGTTCCAGCCGCTGCAACGGCAACCGCTCCGGCCCCATGCTCGGCCCTCGCACCAGCCTCCGGCACTCGAACCCCAACAGCGCCTGATCCCGGCACTGCTCCTGCGCCCTGAACCGCACCTGGTCCTCGTATCGCAACGGCTACCGGCCCTGCTGCCGCAACGGCTTTCGTGCCTGTGCCCGTAACAGCATCTGTTCCCGGCCCCGAAACAGCGTCCGTTCCGGCCCACGTTCCCGCACCCGAAACAGCCGCCGTTCCTGCTTCTGCAACGGTATCCAGCCCTGCGCCTGCCCCATTATTCCTGTGCGTCCGCATCCGTGCGTCCGCTTGACTCCGGGCCATGCACGAATAACATCCCTACTGATGCAAGGCCAAATCCGGCCAAACCCGACGTCTCCGTCGCTGCTCGGAACTTCGTCCTCAGGTCCTGACGTGAATCCTCCATCCTCCGACCTCGGTCTTTCTTCCTCGCCTCACTCTTCAGTCCTCTTTCCTCAGTCCTTTTCTCGTCCCGCGCCCCGCCGCAAGCGTATTGCCTCGCCTGTCCGCAACCCCGCCCGAAATGAGTGAGGTTTCCCTGAAATCCCGTGAGCAGTTGTCCCCGGAGACGCGTGGCGCTTGTCGGCCCGTACGTCCTAGCGGGTTTTTAGGTGCTTGACAGCACGATGGGCTCGACCGATAATCGAGCATGTCGTGCCCAAGTGTGGCAAGGCCCGCGTCCCGCGACCTTATTTCCTCGCCCGTCCGCAACACCGCCCGACATGAGCAGGCGTCTCCGCAATTCCTTGACCGACTCGACCAGAACCGCGAGGTCTTCCTCTCCGGCGACTACAAAGAAGAACAACTCCGCCTTGAGTTCCTCAACCCCTTCTTCACCGGGCTTGGCTGGGACATGTGTGAGAAAGGAGGCTCATCGTGAGCGTTTTCGGCAAGCCGCTTGACGTGGTCGCCAGCACAGACATCGAGGCCCTGAAGTCCACCGGAGCCCAAGAGTCCCAGTATCTAGACTACAAGAGAGACGCGTATGGGAGCGACACGAAAGAACTGCTGAGAGACATCACTTCGTTCGCAAACGCCTACGGCGGCGAGGTCATTGTTGGGGTCGAAGAAGACGGGGACGGACGGCCGCAGAGCATCCCTGGTCTCAATGAGTACAAGTTGGAGTGCACTCGCTACGAACAGAGCGCAATGACCGGCATTGATCCGAGAATCCCCGGACTCAAGGTCTACGCTGTCCCATTCGCCGACCCAGCGAAAGGGGTGATCATTGTCAGCGTTCCACGGAGCAGCCGTGCTCCGCACATGGTTACCGTTGGCGGCGAGGACAGATTCTGGAGGCGTCACGGCAGGCACAAGAGCAGAATGACGACAGCGGACATCGGCGAGTCGTTCAGGTTCGGACGTGAGTACCTGAAACTCTCGGAAGACTACCTGGAGGGTGCCAAGAGAGCAGCCCTGAACTCAGGGATCTCCGAGCCAAGGCTGGTTCTTGGCGCGCTGCCGGCATTGCAGCCCGAGCGACCCATCGGACCCGGCGAGGCATGGGCCAGAGAAATCCTGGCGAGGCCGCACGGCAAGCAGAATCGCGCGTCGCTGTTGCCCGAGATGGACCCCCAGCACGAGGAGATACGACCCACGTTGAGAGGCTTGGTCAGATTGTGGCGGGCTGAGCCTCAACAACCGTCCCTTGCGTTACACAGGAATGGATACCTAGAGCTCCGCAACAGGTGCATCACGGGCATCGGCGGTGTTCGCGAAGACGAGATCGAGTTTGGGGGCTTCGCATCGCTCTGTGTCGATTTCTTCCGGCTCGCGTCTCAAGTCTACCATAAGCTAGGGTATGAAGGCGAAGTCTTCGCCTTCGGTGCCATTGCGAAGACGGAAGGACTGAGACTACGCGACATGCCGGTCGCCCTCACCGGCGGTTCCGACCATCGCTCCCGCGACGCCGACCCGCGGGGATGTCCGGAAGTCCCCAACCTAGTCGTAGAACCGTGGTCGTACTCGACGAGTGAGACACCTGAGTCACAAGCTCAACGGTTCGCGGACGTGGTATACAACGCATTCGGGCACGAGCGCGCACCCTCGATTAAGGACAGCCAATATGGTCACGTCTGATCTGTGCCATGGTACTACGACCTACAAGGCGGTCGGCGCGCTACGACCAGAGGACAGGAAGCATGATGATGGGCGGCACACGCCTTGAGATGACAAGACTGCCCGTTTCCGCTGCAACCTGCCCATGACGGAAGGCGTCCGACCCTCAGTCCGAAAGAAGGGACCTTGACCCGCGACAGGAAACGGTTCGTTCCACGGATTTGCTCGTGATGGCGGCAGACACCGTCTGGGTTGGAATTCGACAGACTGGATCTACTGCCACCATCCTCGCCCTGATAACTGCGCTGGCCGCAATTGGGGCCTCGATCCTCGCGGCCATCTTCTCCTTGGGGCGCGAGAAGAGAATGCTCAGGGTCCGTCTGCGGTATGATGCCTGCAGGGCGGTGTCCCGTCAGCTGGACAAGACCCAAGCGGCCCTCGGGTCCATCAGTACGCTGGTTGCCACAATTGGCCATGGTTGGATGCCGTCGCAAAGCCCTCCCAAGCGCGTGGCGAGTGGTGAGGCGCGGGCCGACGTGATACCTGAACTGGCGGGCACGTACTACCAGGATGAGGAGTCGATTTCCTTCGCTCGGCTCCAGATTAGGCTGTCGAGGGAGACCGTGGGCATTGCCAAGACATTTCTAGACCAAGAGTTCCTACTGGCCGACATGCGGCCGGCCGTCACGGCGCTCAACGAGTCGTCTCTCCGGCTGCATACCGCACTCGACGACCTGGAGACGACGCTCCGCAAGTTCGCTGACGGTAAGGCTACCCACGAGGAGGTCACGGCCAGAAGCGGCAAGGCACTGACTGTCCTGTTCAGGTACGAAATACACCTATTTCAGTTCGCATGGGCGCTTCAGCGACTCGCGGTGGGCGATGTCACTAAGCATCAGAAGCCTCTAGATTTGTTCACCACCAATGACCCCGAGGAACTCATTCTGACAAAAGACGGGTTCGTTGCGGCCAAACACACGGAGTTCTTCAATCCATCCAGGAAGAGCCACGGCTGACGTGGGCGCTTCTATGAGGGGTCTCCTGTCCACAACCGCGCGCGACCTCGCTGTCAGCCTGGCTACGACCTGTCCAAGATACTCGACGTTGCACGGCGCCCGTGCAGAAGGGCACGAGCATGAATAGCGATTCACTGAGTCCGAGCGTTCCCCGCATTCCTGGTCTCAGGGATTCCGTGTCCGGGGCCGCGTACAAGAAGGGCGATGTCATTGGCCAGAAGTATGAGGTCTATGGCATTCTGGGAGCAGGCGGATTCGGCATCGTCTTTCTGGTCTATTCCCACGAGACCAAGTATGTATACGCCCTGAAGACCTTCCGGGATGAATACCTCGCAGATTCTCATGCGAGAGAGCGGTTTCGCAAGGAGGCAAGTGTCTGGGTGGACCTGGAGCGACACCCGTATCTTGTGCGGGCCTCCTACGTGGAAGAAGTCGCCGGCAGGTTGTTTGTCGTCATGGAGCATATTGCTCCAGACGAGCACGGGCTGAATACACTCGAGGGCTATCTGCGACAAAGGCCACCTGACCTGGCCCAGAGCCTGCGCTGGGCAATCCAGTTCTGCTACGGAATGGAATACGCGTACTCAAAGGGCATCCGTTGTCATCGGGACATCAAGCCTGCTAATATCATGATAAGTCAGGACAAGACGGTGAAGATTACAGACTTCGGCCTGGCGGGGGTGCTCGGCCCGTCTCAGGCCGTCTCGGGAATCAGGTTGAACATCCAGCAGGGAACGGTCGGTCTGTCAGGCCAGACAATGGAAGGGACAGGCTTTGGCACACCGACCCACATGTCTCCGGAGCAGTTTACTGACGCTGCCTCCTGTGACGAGAGAAGCGACATCTACTCCTTCGGGGTTGTCCTGTTCCAGATGGCGAGCGGCGGCCGGCTTCCCTTCCTTACGCCTTTGCCCGAGGTGATAGGAGAATCGGAATCGGCCCGGTTCTGGAGGGAGATGCATCGCCTGCACACAAGAGCTCCCGTGCCAAAGCTCAACTCGCCGCTGTTTTCCATCATCCACCGCTGTATGGAGAAGGAACCCGGAAAGAGATACAGGGGCTTCGAGGAACTCCGCGGGGTCCTCGAACCATTGCTCCGACGTCTGACCGGAGAAGCCGTGAGACCGACCGAGTTGGGAACGCTAGAGGCTTGGGAGTGGAGCAACAAGGGTTTCAGCCTCGACAGCCTGGGCCGCCACGAAGAGGCGCTTCGCTGCTTTGACAAAGCCCTGGAACTTGACCCGCGGGACGCAGCAGTCTGGAACAACAAGGGAACCAGCCTCGGCAGTTTGGGCCGACACGAGGAGGCAATCCGCTGCTACGACAAGGCTCTGGAACTTGACCCGCAGCACACAAGCGCTTGGTACAACAAGGGAACCGTCTTCTCCGGCCTGCGCCGCCACGAAGAGGCAATTCGCTGCTACGACAAGGCCTTGGAACTTGACTCGCGTCTGGCGTCGGCTTGGGAAAACAAGGGTACCAGCATGGGCAGACTAGGCCGCCAAGAGGAGGCTATCCGCTGCTACGACAAGGCTCTGGAACTCGACCCGCGAGATGCAAAAGCATGGCGCAACAAGGGCAAGAGACTCGCCGACCTGAGTCGCTACGAAGAGGCGCTTATCTGCTTTGACAAGGCTCGGGAACTTGAGCCGCAGAACACGGAGGTCTGGTACGACAAGGGGTTCTGCCTCCACCACCTGAGTCGCTACAGTGAAGCAATCCGCTGCTTTGATAAGGCCTTGGAACTCGACCCGCGTCTGGTGTCGGCTTGGAACAACAAGGCTGTCAGCTTAAGCAGACTGGGCCGCCATGAGGAGCAGATTCGCTGCTACGACAAGGCCCTAGAACTCGACCCGCAGGATGCACTAACCTGGCACAACAAGGGCCGTGGCCTCGGCGGCCTGCGCCGCTACGAGGAGGCGATTCGCTGCATCGACAAGGCCCTAGAGCTTGACCCGCAGAAGGCTGCGGCCTGGTACGACAAGGGGTTCTGCCTCCACCACCTGAATCGCTACGGTGAGGCAATCCACTGCTTTGACGAGGCCTTGGAACTCGACCCGCGGGACGCAAGTACCTGGTACAACAAGGGTAGCGACCTCCATACTCTGGGCCGCTACGAGGAGGCGATTCGCTGCTTTGACAAGGCCTCGGAACTTGACCCGCGGAACGCAAGAACCTGGTACAACAAGGGCTGTTGCCTTGATGACCTAGGCAGGCCCGAGGAGGCCATAGGCTGCTTTGACAAAACCCTGGAACTTGACCCGCGGTACGGCATGGCATGGTACGCAAGGGCACTGGCACAGGAGAAACTTGGCCGAAGACAGGAGGCGGTTCAGTCGTACAGGCAGTTCATCGCGCTCGCCCCGGCCCAGCACGCGGAAGAAATCGCATACGCTCGGCAGCGTGTCCGCGAACTGGAAGCGAAGTAAGGCAATGGAAGGACTCTCAGCTGGCACCTCCCTGGCTTGGCAGATTGCAGCCTCGGAGGCTGCGGCGGCGAAGCATCACTACATCGAGAAGGAACACATGATGACTGGTGTTCTGAGCCTTGAGAAGGTGCTCGGCGGCGAGAGCACAGAAATCACGCCGGACGTACGGGAACTGCTGCAAGCAGAGTGCGACGGCGTTGAGGACGTGCTGCGGGCCTTCGAGCTTGACTCGACCCAACTGCGACGGCAGGTCAGGGAAGGGCTTGGCATGGGCAGCTTCAAGCGGACAGAGAAGGTGGTTCACCGAAGTGAGGATTGCAGGCGGGTCTTCGCGAGGGCAGAGCAGATGGCGCAGCCGGGCCAAGCTACCTGCCTTCATCTGCTGGCGGCCATACTGGAAGAGCCGGGTGATGTCATCAGCGGCGTCCTTGCAGAGGCCGGCGTGAAGCCGACAGACCTGCGGGCACGGACCTTGGCCAACCTGCAAGGACAGAATCAACCGCCAAGGACGCCAAGAGCGCCGAGGGGTGGTGTAGCAGGAGCGGACGAGAAAGAGCACGAGCCGGAGAGGGTGCAGGCGGGCGAGCAGAAGCAGGACTTGACCGCCACGCATTACCTTGACCGCTATGGCCGCGACCTTACGCAAGAGGCCAAGGAAGGGAAGCTCGGCCCGATCATCGGACGCAGGCGGGAACTACTCGAAGTAATCCAGACTCTTGCCCGCCGCACTAAGAACAACCCGGTGCTCGTGGGTGAGGCCGGGGTGGGTAAGACCGCAATCGTGGAAGCGCTGGCTATCCGAGTCGCAGAGGGCAAGGACTCGCAAGTCCTTGGCGGCAAGCGCATCATCGAGCTGAACGTCGGCTCTCTGGTGGCAGGGACCAAGTACCGGGGCGAGTTTGAGGAGAGGCTCACGCGCATCATCAAGGAAGCGCAGGCGCATCCGGAGGTGATTCTCTTCATCGATGAGCTGCACAATGTCGTGGGTGCGGGCAGGGCCGAGGGGAGCATAGACGCGGCCAATATCATGAAGCCGGCGCTGGCTCGGGGAAACCTGAGTTGTATCGGGGCCACGACCATCGCCGAATACCGCCGGTACATTCAGCCGGACTCGGCCCTGGAGCGACGGTTTGAGAAGATCATCGTGAATGAGCCGAGCGCGGATGAGACAATGGCGATACTCAGGGGCATGAGGCCGAAGTGGGAGGAGCACCACAAGGTACGGATTGCCGACAAGGCGCTTGAGGCGGCAGTGAACCTTTCCGTGCGCTTTGACCCAGACCATCAGTTGCCCGACAAGGCGATTGACCTCGTGGACAAGGCCGGGGCGCGAACACGGGTTCCCGTCCTTAGCATGATGCCGGGCAACGGAAGACGGAAGACGGATGACGGACGACGGGAGGCAGGCGGCGAGGTTACAGAGCTGACCGTGGCGCAGGTGTTGTCCGACAAGATTGGCGTGCCGCTGGAAGTCGTCACCGGCCATCTGGAAGGGATGGCGCAGTCCCGGCTGCTGGAACTCAACTCGTTCCTGAAGAAGCGGCTCATTGGTCAGGATGAGGCGGTGGAGCGCGTGTGCCGGCGGCTCCTCATGGCCCATGCCGGGCTGGCCCAAAGGCGCGGCCCGCTTGGGGTCTTCCTTTTCCTCGGACCCACCGGCGTGGGAAAGACGCAACTGGCGAAGCTGATGGCGGAGTTTCTCTTCGGCAGCGAGTCCGACATGATACGGCTCGACATGTCCGAGTACATGGAAGAGCACAGCGCTGCCAAGCTCATCGGGTCGCCGCCCGGCTATGTTGGTCATGAGGAGGAAGGGCAGTTGACCGGCAGGCTGCGGACGAAGCCCTATTCAGTTGTCCTGCTGGACGAGGTGGAGAAGGCTCACCCGAGGGTCTTTGACCTGTTCCTGCAGGTCTTCGATGAGGGCCGCGTCACCGATGCCAAGGGCAGAACCGCGGACGCAAGGAACGCCATCTTCGTCATGACCTCCAACATCCAGGCCGGCAAGCAGTTCAATGTCGGTTTCCAGGATAAGGCTGAATCAAGCGCAGCGATGCAGCATGAGGTCAAGGCGCGGTTCCGGGCCGAGTTCATCAATCGGGTTGACGAGCAGATTGTCTTTCGGCCGCTGAGCGAGGAGGACGCGAGGAGAATCCTGCGGCCGATGCTGGACGCGATTGCAGAGGAACTGCGCAAGCGGCACAACGTCACGCTGCACGTCAGCGAGGAAGCGGAGCTGGCACTCGCGCAGGCAGGCTTTAGCCCGGAGTACGGGGTCAGGGAGCTTCAGCGCACAGTGGAGCGGCTCGTCCAAGCCCCTTTGAGCGGGCTGATTCTGAGCGGCAGGCTGAAGGAACATGACGCCTGGCAGCTCGTGCGCGGCGAACAGGGGCTCGTGGTTGTGCCGGTCGTCCGAGAAGCGCACTAGCGGGACGGCAATGGTCCGCATCCGCGGCCGGGACAGTTGACAGTCGGGCGGGCCGGACTATCCTTCACCGCTGTTAGACTTCCTATGATTCTGCCGACCGTCAGGTTCTGATAAGGAGGCCATGTGTCTAAGACAAACCGCTTTGTTCCGGTCATTCTTCCTATCGCCTGTCTGCTCCTGTTCGCATCGAGTTGCAAGGCCAGTGCCACCAAAGACGTTGAGGGTCTGTGGCAGGGCACGCTCAAGGTGCCGAACGGCGAACTGCGGGTCGTGTTCCACATCAACAAGGCCGCCGACGGCAGGCTGAGCGCCAGCATGGACAGCCCGGACCAGGGCGCGACCGGTATTCCGGTCGATGAGTGCACGTTCACCAATGGAAAGCTGTCACTGACCGCGAAGGGCATCGGCGGCGCGTACGATGGGACCATGAAGAACGACAGCACTATCGATGGGATATGGTCACAATCAGGTGCGTCTTTGCCGCTCACACTCAAGCGGATTGAGAAGGTCGCTGAAGCAAGCCGGCCTCAGGAACCGAAGAAGCCGTACCCGTACAGAGAAGAGGAAGTCACGGTTGAGAACAAGACGGCGGGAATCACGCTCGCGGGAACGTTGACCGAGCCCGATTCCGGCGGCCCGTTTCCTGCGGTCGTGCTCATCACCGGTTCCGGACCCGAGAACCGCGACGAGGAGGTATTCGGTCACAAACCGTTCCTGGTTCTGGCCGACTATCTGACCCGGCAGGGAATCGCAGTGCTCCGCTGTGACGACCGGGGCGTGGGGAAATCCGGCGGAGACGAAAAGACTGCGACCACCTCCGACCTCGCCACCGACACGAGGGCTCAGTTCGAGTACCTAAAGACGCGCAAGGATATCGACCCGAAGCACGTCGGTCTCATCGGGCACAGCGAGGGCGGTCTGATAGCGCCGATAGTGGCGAACGAAGCCCCGGACGTGGCGTTCGTCGTGATGATGGCGGGCCCCGGATTGCCGGGCGACTCTATTCTCATGCTGCAGTCAGTAGCCGTGGCCAGGTCCGAGGGCGCGCCCGACTCGGCCCTGAAGCAGATAGCGACGGCTGAACGCGCCGTCCTCGACATCGTCAAGGCTGAAAAGGACACTGCCGCCGCTGCCGCGAAACTCCGCCCGTTGCTCAAGAAGCAGTCCTTGTCCGACCAGGCAATTGACGCACAGACTAAGGCCGTGCTCAGTCCGTGGTTCCGCTTCTTCGTCAGCTACGACCCGCGTCCGGCCCTCTCTCAACTTAGGCAGCCGGTGCTGGCGATTGACGGAGAGAAAGACGTACAGGTCGCGGCTGTGGAGAACCTCGCGGCAATCGAGACCGCGCTCAAGGCGGGCGGCAACAAGGACTTCGAAACCAAGGAACTGCCAGGTCTGAACCACCTGTTCCAGACGGCGAATACCGGGGCGGTGACCGAGTACGCGAAGATCGACGAGACCATCTCGCCCTCAGCGCTCCAGGTGATGGGCGACTGGATCCTCGCGCACGCGGGCACCAAGAAGTAGCCCATCCGGCACCGAAGCGGAGTCTTACCACAAAGACACCAAGACACCAAGGTCCAGGCAGTCGGATGCAGGCGACGCGATCCATGCTTGGCCGAGACTTGGAAGTCGTCGGGCGGTCCGAACGTACTGAGGCATTTGCTGCTGGGAGCTTCTTTGTGTCTTTGTGCCTTGGTGGTTAACTCCTGCCCCGACTCTGGCTCCGAAGCTCCGAAGCCGGATTGACTTGGCCGCACCAATCGGCTATTGTTGTCTGACGTGCTCCCACTAGCCATCCTGCTCCTGATTTCGGGCGTCGCACCGACCGATTCCGGCTACCTCACGGTCCGGTCGAACTCGGTCGGCATCGCGATTTACGTCGAGGGCGATTACGTCGGCCGGACACCGGTTGAGATGCACGCGCTGAAGCCGGGCAAGTACTCGGTCTCCATTGTGTCGGACGACAGCCTGGAGAACGTCTACTGGCATCTTCGCCAGGGGAACGTTGGCAAGATGCTCTCATCGGTCTGGACTCTGGCCGCCATTAACGCCGGGACGAGTTCGGTCGAAGTCGACTCCGGCAAGGTGACCGAGCTATCTATCGACTATGGAAAGGTCCTGAACGCGCCGACCGAAGCCAAATGGATTGCCTTCGGCTCGGTCGGCGGCCTGTTCATCGTCGGTGCAGCAGTCGGGTTCCTCATCCACTGGCTCGCCTTCCACTGATGCCTAGAAGAAGAGCTAAGAGAGAAGAGTGAAGAGAGAAAGCAAGACCGGGCTACACCCCTCTCAATTCATCATCCGCTCTTTCCCCAAGACCGCTGCCCTGTTTGTGCTCGTCGTGCTGCTGCTTGCGCCCGGTTTGCGAGCGTCGGGACATGCCCCGGAAAACGGGGGACAGTCCCTGGAAGTCGCACAGGGCCCTGCGAAGGGACAGTCCCCGTTTTCGAGTCGCCAATCGCCAGTCGCCGTTCGCGAGGCCGACTTCTACCGCAAGCTGGGCAATAACCTGGTCGCGTGCGACCTCTGCCCGCGCCGGTGTGTCATCGCCCCGGGCCAACGTGGATTCTGCCGCGCCCGGGAAAACCGCGACGGCAAGCTCTACTCGGTAGTCTACGGCCACCCCTGCTCACTCAACAAGGAGCCGATTGAGAAGGCTCCGTTCTTCCACTTCCTGCCCGGCAGCGAGCGTATTACGCTCGCCACCGCCGGCTGCAACCAGACGTGCAAGTACTGTCAGAACTGGGAGATCTCGCAAGCCCGCATGGAAGATCTGCAGAACTACAATCTTTCGCCCTCGGACGTCGTCGCCCTTGCGGTCGAAGAGAAAGTGCCGATTATCTGCTTCACCTACTCCGAGCCGACCGTGTTCTACGAGTACATGATAGACATCGCCCGCCTGGCCCGGGCCAAGGGCATCAGGACCGCGGTGGTGACCGGCGGCTACATCAACCCCGAGCCGCTCAAGCAGCTCTGCTCGCTGGTCGATGCTATCAAGATTGACCTGAAGGGCTTCACTCCCGAGTTCTACCAGAGCGTCTGCGGTTCGACACTCGAGCCAGTGCTCGAAGCGTGCAAGACTGTTGCGCAGACCCAGACTCATCTGGAGCTTGTGAACCTCGTGGTCCCGGCCCTGAATGACGACACGGCGACAATCAGGAAGATGTGCCGGTGGATCCGTGATAGCCTCGGCGACACGATCCCGGTCCATTTCACCCGGTTCTATCCCCAGTACCGACTCCAGAACTCGCCGGCCACGCCTATCGCCACACTCGAACGGACCATCGCCATCGCCAGGTCGGAAGGCCTCAAGTTCACCTACATCGGCAACGTGCCCGGCAACGCATCGGAGAACACCTATTGCCCCAAGTGCGGCAAGACTGTAATCCAGCGCAGCGGCTACACGATAGTAGATAACAAGCTGAAGGACGGCAACTGCCCGTTCTGCGGAACTCATATCCCCGGCGTATGGCAGTAAAGACAGCCATCGTCTACTCGGTGCCGCCCGAAAGGGCGCAGGAAGGGGTCGGCGCGATACTCGAAGCGTCCGAGTACTTCAAGCGTCTGCGGCCCAAGAAGCGGGTCGGCATCAAGGTCCACTTCGGCGAACACGGCAACCATAACCACCTGCGGCCGGAGTTCGTCCGCGCCGCGGCGGTTGCTGCCAGCTACTACAATCTGCAGCCCGTCGTCATCGAGACCACTGCCCTGTACCGAGGACGCCGCCAGGAGGCAACCGAGCACCTCAGGCTGGCCCGGGAGCATGGCTTCACGATCAAGAACGTTCTCGCCCCGCTGGAAATCCTCGACGGCCGGCACGGCGAGAAATCCTACCCGGTCCCGCTCGATTCCGCGCTCGTGCCCGTCGCCCGCCTGGCCCAGGGGCTCCGCCGCATCCGCTACGTCATCAACCTCGCCCACTTCAAGGGGCACATGGTGGCGGGCTTCGGTGGTGTATTCAAGAACCTCGCCATGGGCCTCGCCGCCAAGGCCGGCAAGCTTGAGATGCACTCGCAATCCAAGCCGTGGGTCGATTCGGACCGATGCGTCAGCTGCGGCGACTGCGTCGACTACTGCCCTAGTGACGCCATCAATTACGAACAATACGTGGCCCACGTCGGCCCTAATTGCACCGGCTGCGGTGGCTGCCTCGCCATCTGCAAGCAGAACGCGATCAGGTTCGACTGGGACGCCGGGTCGGAGATGGTCCAGCGCAAGATTGTCGAGTACGCCCAGGCAGTGATGCTCGACCGCGAACTCATCCACCTCAACTTCTGCCTGAACATCACCCGCAACTGCGACTGCAACACTCAGACCGAGAAACCGATAATGCCTGATGTCGGGCTGTTCGGCTCGCTCGACCCGATCGCCTGCGAACAGGCTGCCTGGGACCGAACCGGGCCGAAGCTCAAGACCATCTACCCCGAACTCCGGCCCGAGCTGCTCCTCGAAACCGCGGAGGCCCGTGGCCTCGGAACCCGCCGCTACCGTCTCGTCGAGCTATGACCCCGGATTCCCCTTCCCCCGTCCCAGTCGACAATCGACAATCGGCAATCGACAATCCCACTTCTCCGGCCTCAATCGACAATCGACAATCGAAAATCGAAAATCCCCCGTCCCCTGTCCTGGACGTCCGCCTCGACCTGTTTGAGGGCCCGGTCGAATTGCTGCTCTACCTTGTCCGAAAGAGCGAACTGGACGTGTCCGACGTACCGGTGGGCCGCCTGACTGACGACTTCCTCGGTGCGGTCCGCCAGGCCCGGAAACTGGACATGGAATCGGCCTCGGACTTCCTCATCATGGCCGCGGTCCTGCTCCGGATGAAGACCCGCGCCCTGCTCCCGCGCAGCCCGGAAGAGGACCTGACCACTCCTACCGTCAGCCTCGACCAGATCATGGACGAGTTCCGCCGCTACCAGCAGGTCGCCCGCATGCTTTCCGACAAGGAGTCGGAGCGCCGGCTGCTTTACCCGCGCGCCGGCGAGTCGCCTCGCGCCAAGCAGGCCGAAAGCGAGGACGTCGTTGCCCTCGCGGCCGCGCTGAAGCGGGTGCTGGCTAAACTCACCCCGGAACGCGTCGCCCAGATTGCGCCGCCCCGGGTCAGACTGGAAGACAAGATCGCCGACCTGCGTCGCCTCATGCGCGAACGCCGGTCGGCTGACTTCGAGGAAGTCGTGACCGGGACCACAATCGCCGAAGTCATCGTGCTGTTCATCGCCGTACTCGAGCTGGTCCGGCTGGGCGAGCTGCGCGTCCGCCAGCCGGACGAATTCGGCACGATCCGACTGGAGTTGCGGGAAGCGGACCCCGTTCCCAACGGATAGCGCCGCACTTTACTTGTCTTGGTTCCTGGTCTAGGATTGAGGGCCGCCAACTGACCAACCACCGCCAATGAAAGTCTTTACCATCGGCACCGACCACCGGACGAACTTCGATTTCGCCCGGCTGCTCGTGAAATATGGGATCGAGGTGCTGTTCGACGTCCGCCGCACCCCGGAGGCGCGCGAAGACTACTTCCGCCGCGACGGCCTGCAGGCGCTCGCTGCCGGCCAGGGCATCGACTACGTTTTCATGGGCAACGAACTGGGCGGGCCCCGGGACGCTGGCTTCACTCAATGGACCGCCGGCGACGAATTCAAGCGCGGCATCGACATCATCCGCAGCAAGGCCGCCAGGCGGGCCTGCTGCATCCTCTGCTCCGAGCGCACACCGGAGAACTGCCACCGCCTGGTCATCGCCGAGCACCTGGTGAAGCAGGGCATCGAGGTCGTGCACATTATCGATGAGACTTCGGTCTGGACTCCGCCGCCTCCTCGTCCGCCGCGCCCTACCCCCCGGCCCGACCTTCGCCCCTCTCAACCCGGTCGTGGCCGCTGGCGCCGTCCCGGCCCGCGCCGATGAGTTCCTCTTCCGCGTCCGCCAATCTAGAATCTACAATCTCCAATCTAAAATCCTCGGTTGGCGCCGTCATCCTTGCCCATAACTACCAGAATCCGGAGATATACGACGTGGCCGACTTCATCGGCGACTCCCTGGAACTCGCCCGCCAGGCACGCGCGGCGAGCGCCCGGCTGATTGTCTTCTGCGGGGTCCGGTTCATGGCCGAAACGGCAAAGCTGGTCAACCCGGAAACCCCGGTCGTCCTCGCCGCTCCGGACGCGGGCTGCCAGATGGCGGACATGATAACGGCCGATGCCCTGCGCGCGAGAAAGAACCAACTGGGCGATGTCACCACGGTTGCCTACGTCAATACCCCGGCCGACGTCAAGGCCGAATCCGACATTTGCTGCACCTCGGCCAACGCCATCGCGGTCGTGAATTCGCTGCCCCGAGACAAGCGCATCCTCTTTGTGCCCGACCGCAACCTCGCCGCCTACGTCGCCCGCGAGACCGGCCGTCCGTTGCTGGATCCCGGTTCGCCAAGCGCCATTCGCCAATCGCCATTCGCCATTGTTCCATGGGAGGGCTTCTGCTACGTCCATGCGTCTTTCCGGGCGTCCGACGTGGCGCGCGCCCGCCGTGAGCACCCCGATGCATTCATCGTCGTCCACCCGGAATGCCCGCTCGAGGTAATTGACGCCGCGGACGCGGCCGCTTCGACCTCCGGCATGGTCCGACTGGCGCGGGAACACCGTGAAATCGTGCTCGGGACCGAGGCCGGGATGTGCGACCGCATCCGCCGCGACCTCCCGGACGTGAGATGCTGGCCGCTGCGCCGGACCGCGCTCTGCCGGAACATGAAGCTCACCCGGCTTGAAGACGTCCGGGCCGCGCTGGAAGGCGGGAGGGCCGAGACGACCTTGCCCGACGACATTGCCGCCCGCGCGCGTCAAGCCATTGATCGGATGATGGCGGTGTAGCCCTCGCCCCTTGCCGTTCTTGACTCTCAAGGACAAGCGACCTACAGTCTCACCATGCTCTCCTTACTGATCGTGCCTCTCCTGCTGACCGGCGGTTTTGAGCTCGGGGGCCGGGTCGGCGTCCTGTTCCCGGCGTCCGGACTCGAAACCAACCACGGCGATGCCGCGCTATTCGGGGTCGATTTCGGCTACCGGACCGGCCCGAATGTCTTCACGCTGGAATACCGCTACTCCGGGCTGCATGCGAAGGAGGCCAGCCCGTATCGGCTCGACATCAACGAACCTGCGATCGGCTACGGCCGCGATTTCTCGCTGGGCCGGGCCGGCGCGACATCGGATTGGGGACTCGAAGGGTCGGTGGCAGCCGGTTTCGGCCTGCTCAGTCGCACGCTGGGCTCGGCTCGGGAGACCGGCGCGGCGCCCTCCGGCCATCTCGACGTCGGCGTCTTTCAGCGCCAGGGACACAGCCGTCTTTCGCTCACGCTGGACAATATCGTTTTCTCCGAGTCACAATCGGCCGGGAGCAGTCGCACCGTCTCACTCACCTACCTCATCGCGCTCAAGGGAGGAGTGGCCTATGTCTTCTGATGCCCCGGGCCGAACCGGTCGGGTCGCTCTCGCGGCCGCCGTCGCATTGATAGTCCTGGCCGGATGCAACGACATGACCCTCCTGCGGGCGAAGTCCGACTACTTCCCGCTGATATCAGGCAGTCGCTGGACCTACGACGTCGCCGGCAACGCGGCGGTCGATTCGGTCGCCGGCGACAGCGCGATTGACGACCGGGCCTGCATCGTTGTGCTGCGCGACTACTCACCGGAGTACTGGACAAAGGCAGCGACCGAGGCAAGGAAACTCACCCGCCTCACCGTGATCCGCGAAGGCCAAGAATACACGATCGAGGAACGGTACGGTCTCGTCTACGAACTCCCGTTCGTCCTCGGCGCAACCTGGAGTGAATCGTTCTGCGACACTGTCGTGCTCATGGGCACGGACACGGTAAAACTGAACGACAGCCTGGCGGGCCGGGTCGCGGCCATCGACAGCGTGGCGACGCCGGCGGGGACGTTCATTCAGTGCTACCGCGTCGACACCTACCGCGACATCAAGACCGTCGAACCTTCAGACACCACTGACTCCCTGCTTGTCTACTCCGAATGGCTGGCTCCGGGCGTCGGCCTGGTGAAACGGGTAACCGGCACGGAGACCAGGGTGCTCACCGCCTACGAGCCCGGTTCTTAGCCGGTATGGCCGACGGTAAGTCGATGACGGCGCGCCGTGACTGGGTGCCGGTAGCGCAAACCTGGGTACGCGACCCGGAAGACAAAGAGCCCTGGCGCCGACTCGCGAGCATGCCGGCGCTGGCGCTCAACGTTGTCGAACAGGAATTGATCGGCCCGGCCGCGGGCCGGACCACCTGCGTGCTCGGCGCCGGCGACGGCACGGCGCCTCTGGCGCTGGGGGCAATAGGCGCCCGGGTCACCGTCGTCGACCCAAGCCGGAGCCTGCTCGACATGGTGATGATCCGGGCACGCATCATCGGTGTCGAACTGGATTTCGTCCAGACCGATTTCTGCGACCTGTCGGCCATCCACGATACGTCCTTTGACTTCGCGTACGCAGCCCAGGCGACACGCCAGATCGAAGACCTGGACCGGTTCTATGCCGAGGTCCACCGCATCCTCTGCCCCGGCGGCCGCTTCATCGTCAATGAGTACCATCCGGTGCGCCGCGTCTGGAAGCAGGAACCCGGCAACCCGCAAGTCGAGTGTTCTTACTTTGACCGACGCCGTCCTCGGGAGGAGGGAGACCTGTTCCCCGACCCGAACGATCCCGGCGCAAGCCTTGGCCGGTTCGACTTCAGTTGGACCGTATCGGACCACTTCGGCGCTCTCGTTGCCGCCGGGTTCCGCGTCACGGCACTAGAGGAGGTCGGCGACACCCGCCAGAAATGGGAGATCCCGAACCTCAAAGGGCTGCCTGAGCAGCTCGTACTCGCCGCTGACCGACCCGCGTCCTGACCGATACGCAGTTTCAATTGCGCGACTTCGTAGCCTTCCAGACCACTGCCGCGAAGCCCGAGTAATCGGGTTCGAGTTCCGCTCCTCGGGTCGTCCGTTCCACTGGGCCCTGCGGCCGTGCATGAGTCGCGGAAGGCCAGTTATTGACAGCGCCCGAGACGGTGTATAATTGTACGGCTGCTGTCTGCTTCACAGCTCGGGTTTCGCCCAAAGGAGGACCCGTGAACGTCCGTCCCGCCCGTGGTCCGTACAACCGAAGCGCCCTTGCCCACAACCGGGCCGCGTGCCCCATGGCCGTGCTGTTGGCCATTTGCTGCTGTCTGTCGGCGGCCAGCGGACAATCCGTGGAAACCACCATCTACCTACCCGGAATGGTAAACCCGGGGTGCCTGGCGTACGACTCGGCCAACAACACCATCTATGTCGGCGGCGATGGCACCTGTGTGCTCGCGATTGATGGGGCTACGAACCAGAAGATTGCCTGGATCCCAGCCGGGTCGAATGTGGGGGCCATCTGCTACAACCCGACGAACAACAGGGTCTACTGCGCGAACTGCTGGGACTCCACGGTGACGGTGATAGACGGCGCGACCAACGGGGTCATCGCCACCGTGATAACAGGCAGCAACCCTCTTGCCCTCTGTTACAACCCGGCCAACAACAAGATCTACTGCGCGAACAACGGGAGCAACAACGTGACCGTGATTGACGGCGCGACCAACGGTGTCGTCGCGACCGTGCCCGCAGGCAACACGCCTTGGGCTATCTGCTACAATCCTCAGAACAACAGAGTCTACTGCGCGAACTCCGATTTCCTTGGCAACGTTACAGTAATTGACGGCGCGACTAATGGGGTCGTCGCGACCGTGGCCACAGGCAGCTTTCCTCAGGCCCTCTGTTACAACCCGACCAACAACAGGGTCTACAGCGCGAACATGGGGAGCGACAACGTGACCGTGATTGACGGGGCGACCAACGGCGTTATCGCTACCGTGGCCTCAGGCCGTTTCCCAGGGGCATTCTGCTACAACCCGACCAACAACAAGGTCTACTGCGTGAATAGGGGAGGCGTAAGCGTGACCGTGATTGACGGCGCGACCGACAGCGTCATCGCGACCACGGGCGCAGGCAGCGGACCGAACGCCCTCTGCTACGACGCGACCAACAACAATGTCTACTGCGCGAACTTGGGCGACACCACTGTGACCGTGATTGACGGTGTGACTAACGGGGTCATCGCGACCGTGGCCGCAGGCAACGGACCGTACGCCCTCTGCTACAACCCAACCAACTACAAGGTCTACAGCGCGAATCGGTACGGCAACAACGTGACCGTGATTGACGGGGCGACCAACGGCGTTATCACGACCGTGGCCGCAGGCCGCTTCCCTCGGGCACTCTGCTACAACCCGACCGACAATAGGGTCTACTGCGCGAACGATAGCAGCGCCAACGTGACCGTGATTGACGGCGCTGCCGACAGCATCATCACCACCGTTACTGCAGGTAGCAACCCTCATGCCCTCTGCCATAACCCGGCCAACAACAAGGTCTACTCCGCGAACAAGGGCAGCAGCAACGTGACCGTGATTGACGGCGCGACCAACGCGGTCATCGCCACCGTGATAACAGGTAGCAACCCTCTTGCCCTCTGTTACAACTCGGCCAACGACAAGGTCTACTGCGCGAACGAGGGCAGCGACAACGTGACCGTGATTGACGGTGCGACGAACGGGGTCATTGTCACAGTGACTGCAGGTAGCAACCCTCTTGCCCTCTGCTACAATCCGGCCAACAACAAGGTCTACTGCGCGAACGAGGGCAGCGGCGGCGTGACCGTGATTGACGGCGCGACCAACGGGGTCATTGCCAACGTGATGACAGGTAGCAACCCTCTTGCCCTCTGCTACAACCCGACCGACAACAAGGTCTACTGCGCGAACGGTGGCAGCGGCAACGTAGCCGTGATTGACGGCGCGGCCAACACGGTCATCGCGACCGTGGCCGCAGGCACTAACCCTTGCGCTCTCGGCTACAATCCGACCAACAACAAGGTATACTGCGCCAACGATAGTAGTGGCAACGTGACCGTGATAGACGGCGCGACAAATGCGGTCGTCGCCACCGTGATAACAGGTAGCAACCCTCTTGCTCTCTGCTACAACCCGACCATCAACAAGGTCTACTGCGCGAACGGTGGCAGCAACGGCGTGACCGTGATAGACGGCGCGACCGACGGCGTTGGCGTGACCATCGGGGTCGGCGGGTACCCGATTGATCTAGCCTGGAACCCGGCCCAGAGCCGGATGTATGTCGCGAACTACTATGGCTCCACCATCTCAGTCTTGCGCAATTCGCACCCGGGAATCGAGGAGAGCCCCAAGCCGCAGGTCGCATGCTCCAAGCCGTTGCCGACCGTCATCCGCGGCGTGCTGCTCCTGCCGAAAGCCACAAGCCGCAAGCCGCACGCTGCAAGCTTGCTCGACATCAGCGGCAGGAAGGTGATGGACCTGCGGCCGGGCCCGAATGATGTGCGGGCGCTGGCGCCGGGCGTGTACTTCGTGAGGACAGCCCAAACCCAGACTCAAGTCCAAGCCCAAGCCATCCGCAAGGTCGTCCTGACGCGCTAGCAGACAAGGCTCGAATCGCCGCAGTAGACCCTTCTAAATGGGGACGCTACCCATTTTCCGTTCATCTGTAGCTAAGTTATTAAAACACGACGCTTTAAGCCGCAATATTGGCTGAAAAGATCACGTCGGGAATCGCCCTGGGGACCGTTCCGGGAACGGTTCGGGGGGTGGTTCGGAACGTGACTCTCAAGGGAACCTGGATGGCGATTCTCGGCCCGGTTTGCGGGGTCACGTACGCCGCGGTTCGCACTCCGATTCCGGAGCTGATTCTCAGGAGCGGTTCCAGGGCGACCTGAACGGTGATTCGCCGTTTGAGTCTCACCGCAACTGCCGCGGCGATTCCGACGGCGGTCTGCGGAGTGGTTTGGACCGCGGTTTCCGTCGCGACTCCCAGCATGACTTCAGAGCTCACGAGGCACATTGGTTCTGTCTCCCGCAAGGACACAAAGGGGTCGGGGACGGAAATCGACTCTCTCCGCTCGGTGCGCTTGGTGTCGTTCTGGTTCAAAATCGGATTCAGTGAAACCGGCTGCGGTTTGACTTCTTCACGGCCCTGTCATATCATTAAAATACCGGAGCAGCCGAAGTCGTGGCTGCCCCGAAGTCTCATAAGCAGATATCATTGCCCGGAGGCAAACAAATGCGTCAGAGAGTACTTTTCGTCGTAGTCGCCGCGGTAGCGATGACTTTCGCATGGCCGGACTACAATCGCCCGGTCGTCAGGAGCAAGGACATCGCCGACCATGTGGCCGGCCAGGTTATCATCCAGCTCAGCCAGTCCCAGCGTGGCCTGGTCAGACTGACCAAGTCCGCCGGCGTCGCGCTCTTCGGCATCCCGGCGCTCGATGAATTGAGCCGCAAGTGGCACGTCGATGATGCCGAGCCGCTGTTGGTAAGTCTCCACCCGACCGACATCCAGCGGAAATACGGCCTCGACCTTCAGTACATTGTCCAGTTCGGCGCCAACCAGGATATCGCACCGGTGATGGCGGACTACAAAGCTCTGGCCGAGGTCGAGCTTGCCTGTCCGAACAACGTCAGGCATTTCTGTGACGCTCCCAATGACCCGAACTACGCGAGCCAGTGGCACCTGCAGAAGATCGGTGCGCCATGGGCCTGGACCATCGCCAAAGGCGAAACGACCGTGCTGAACGCGCCGCTCGACAACGGCGTCGATCTCGACCACCCGGACATCAAAGCCAACCTCTGGATCAACGATTCCGAAGACATCAACCACAACCACCAGTTCGACACCCTCTGGTCCCCGGACGGCGACCTTGACGGCGTTGACCAGGATGCCGACAACTTCTTCGACGATGTGGTCGGGTACGACTTCATGGGCGGCGACCCGATACCGCAGTGCGATTCCGGCGACGACCACGGCACCCACTGCTGGGGCATTTCCAATGCCGTGACCAACAACGGTATCGGTGTGGCCGGCGCCGCCTGGAACAGCCGCACGATCGCCGTGCGCTGCGGCCACGGCACCGGCGTCTACACGGCCCCCGTCATCCAGGCCTTGAGCTACCTGACGCAACACAACATCTGGGCCGTATCGATGAGCTTCGGAGACACAGGGGCCGGGGCCTATAATGCGGCGGAGTCAGTCGCCTGTCAGGCTGCCTGGGACGCCGGCGCGGTCCTGTTCGGTGCCGCGGGCAACGACTACGCACGCGTAAAGGGCTACCCGGCCTGCTATCCGCACGTCGAGAACGTGGCGGCGTCCGACCAGTCCGACAAGAAGACGGACTTCTCCAACTATGGCCCGTGGGTTGACATCACGGCCCCGGGCCTGAACATCTATTCGACCGTGCCCAGACTCGAGGGCAGCTACGCCCTGATGAGCGGCACGTCCATGGCCACGCCGCTCGTCGCCGGCGTCGCCTCCTGGATGAAGTCATGGAACCCGTCTCTGACCAACCAGCAGGCACTGGACATGATGCACGTCGCCTGCGACACGATGCCGGACTCGCTCTTCCGCGCCGGCGAGCTCGGGGCCGGCCGCGTGAGTATGGCCAACCTCGTCCTGCCGATCTACTGGTGCGACCTGAAGCTCACATCGTGGCGGTTCAACGATGCCTCGGGCAACAACAACGGCCGGCCGGACCCGGGCGAGACCGTTTCGCTCATCGTCACCTACCACAATACCACCGGCTACCGTACCGCCACCGGCGTTTTCGCCACACTCGCCTGTTCCGATACCAACGTCAAGATCACCAGGGACACGGCCCGGTTCGTTGATATCCCCGGCGGCGACAGCGCCAACTGCTCGACCGATTCCTTTGTCATTACCGTGCCGGCCTCGGTTCCTCCGCAGAAACTCGGCTTCTACGTGACCGCGCACGCCACCCCGAACCCGACCTATCCTCTGACTATTTTCACCGTCAAGTGCGGCGAGCCGCACGTGCTCATCGTCGACGACGACAAGGGCGCAGGCTACCAGTCGTACTACACTGGCGCCTGCGACTCCAACTTCGTGCTCTACGACACCTTTTCGGTCCTGAATTCGGGCTCGCCCACGGCCGAAACGCTGAAGCACTATCCGGTCGTGGTCTGGTTCTGCGGTAACGATTCGACCAGCACCCTCACGTCAACCGACGAGGCAAACCTGAAGAGCTATCTGGACAACGGCGGCAACCTGCTCCTCGCCGGCCAGAACATCGCGCAGGACGTCGCCGGCGACTCCTTCCTCACCAACTACCTCCATGCCCAATTCGTGACTCCCGCGACCGGCCAGGTCTACGTGATCGGCAAAGCGGGTGACCCGATTACCAGCCACGGCCCGAGCGCTCAGGACACAATGGTGCTCGGCGGAGGCGGCGGAGCGAACAACTCCACGTCGGCCGACGGCATCCGGCCGCTCGGCGGAGCCGTCGGTTGCGGCACCTACAAGGGCTACTCGGACACAACGGTTCAAGCCGTCATCCGCTACTCCGGTTCGTACAAGGTGGTCCTCTTCTCCTGCGCGTTCGAAGCGATAGACCACCAGGTGTCGCGCTACCTGCAGAAATGGACTCTCATGCGGCGGATACTCCTCTACTTCGGTGAGGGAATCCCGCCGGCCGTAGCGCAGCAAACACGGCAACCCGAGGTCAAGCCTTATGTTCTGAAGGTCAGCCCGAGCCCAACGCGCGGCAGGGCAACGGTCGAGTTCATCGCGCCGATCTCGGGTCTGATCGAGCTCAAGACCTTCGCGACCAACGGGCGACTGGTCCAAAGCCAGACTCGTAATGCCACCATGGGCCAGCGCCTGAGCTTCACGCTCGACGGCGCGAAGCTGCCAACCGGCACGTACCTTGTTCAGGTGAAGACGCCGGCCGGTCTCTACGCCCAGAAGATCGCGGTGCTGAAGTAACCGAGAACGGACAATACTGCGAGGGGCGGCCTTCCGGCCGCCCCTCACTTTGTGAGCCGTTCGTTCGCCGTGTAGGAAAGTGCTCAGCCGGCTGTGAGCCGCCGGCCGTCGGCCTGCGCCGCGCCGCCTCGACGCCTAGTACCCGACGAATGTGACCGAGTTGTCATCGCGATTGGCGACGTAGACACCGGAACCGTCAGGCAGGCTGGCCGCGTCGTAAGGCGTGCTGCCGACGCCCACTGTCGCGACGACCGAATCATCCGATGTCCGGATGATGTCCACGCAATCGGCGTCCCGGTTTGTAACGTAGACGTAGCGCCCGTTGGGCAAAGCGGCGAGGCCGCACGGACGCCCGTCGGACACGACGATGCTGTCCACCACAGTATTGTCCGACGTGCGTATCACCATGACCGGCGCGTAGTCGTACCGGCTTAGGTAGACATAGTCGCCGGTCGGCAGAACCGCCAGCCGGTGAGGGGCGCTGCCGACGCCTATCTTCCCGACAACCGTGTTGTCCGCGGTCCGGATGACGTACACGGAGTCAGAATACGTGCAGGCCACGTAGACGAACCGGCTGTTGGGCAGGGCGACGAGGCCGCGTGGTTCTGTGCCGACCGGGATGTTGGCGATGACTGACAAGTCCGAGGCACGGATGACCGCCACCTTGTTGGTCGGGTCGTCCAACGACACATAGATGGACGCGCCGTTCGGCAGGCAGGCGATGCCGTGCGGCACACCGATGAGGTCGACGCTGTCCACAATGGCATTGTCGGAAGTGCGAATCGAATACAGACGGCGCGGCGCGCTGGAGTCGACGTCGTCGAAGCTCCCGACGTAGACGTACTTGCCGTTGGGGCTGCAACCGATGTGCGTGGGGCAGTTCCCCAGGCGCAGCGTATCCGCAACCACGCTGTCCGAGGTCCGTATGACATAGACGGCATCATCCCAACCGCCCGTCACGTATACCCGTCCGGTGTTGGATGGGCAAACGAGATTCTGGGGGTGGCCGTCCGTCGTCGGAATTGTTGCGCGGACCGTATCCGGATACCTGTTGCTGGGCGCGGTCGAACGGCAGCCGACAAACGCCGCGGGGCCTGTCAGTGCCAACACTGCCAGCACGAACCAGGGACCGGTTCGCACCTCAACTCCTCATCGTGGCAAGGTGCACATCATTGACTCCGCCGTCAACTGATAGTGCGACCATGCTCTTGACTGCACCGGCCACGGCCTGATTCTAGGACTCGCGGGCGGGATGTCAATCAGGAAGAGGAACCAGGGGTCGGGAATTGCTGGTCTTGGAGCAAGGGCTGGCCGTCGCCGCTGGCCGGTTTCGATTCCGGCAACTGACCCATCGCGGCCTCGGTATCCCACGCTTCGACGGCATCTTATGTCAAGACCGGACTGCAGACTGCCTGCCCCTTCCAACGCAGTAGTATATGATATCAAACCCAAGGAGGAGTCAGATGCGTAACTTGCTGTGCTTGGTTCTGATCGCACCCTTGCTGGCGCTGGCCGCAGGCAAGACCCAACTGTCGCCGACGACGGATGTCGTGCGGGTGCCGACCTTTCTCGGTGGAAACCTGACGCCGGCGTCTCCGGCGCAGGTTGTCCACGGCGGGGCGCACGTCCCCGCGCGGGCTCTCGTCGGCACCATTGACACCATCGGTGGCACGACCTTTGACTGGTGGGCCAATGGTCCGATCTGGAGAATGATCGTGAACTCGCCGGGACACGGAGTGCACGTGACCTGGATGTACTGCAACGACGACACCGGCCAGACCTTCCCGAGCCGGCGCATGTACTACAACTTCTACGATTACTCCGTCCATGCCTGGAACTGGCTTGGCCAGGACTTCATGGCTGACGACGGCATCCCGGTGTTCCCGGCCAGTCTTCGCACGGGCTACGGCAATATAGCCGCCGATTCGTCCGGGGCGGCAGTTGTCAGTTGCCATCGTAGGGCTCTCGATACCCACTTGAGCCCACGGGTCGCCAGGGACGCGGGCTCGGGTCTCGGTATCTTCAGCTACTGCGACTCCGTGGTCTTCGGCTCGAACATCGGGTGGCCGCCGCTTGACGTAGGCGGCACCGACCTCGGAACCGTCCACATCTTCCCAATCGAAAGCACGTACGTGTTGGAGTACAGCCACTCCCACCTGTCTGATAGCTGGCCGCATTTTTCCGCTCCGGTGTTTGGCTTTGACCCCAATCCCGGCTTCCCGACCCAGAACATCGCGGCCTCGAAAGTATCGAACAAGGTCGCACTAACCTGGGTTATCGAGCTAGGTGTGGGGTCAGGACCCCAGGACGGCTATGTCGACTTCAGCACTGATGGCGGCAAGACCTGGGGCGGCCCGACCAAGATAGATACCCCCTCTGCCTATGCCGCCGACTCGGCGAGGACGAGCTTCGATATCACGTCGATCTTCCCGTACTATGACCGGCATGACCGGTTCCACATAGTGGCCGACCTCCTGCCGTGCCCCGCTACCGACACAATTCACGTAATCCCGGCGGAGATATGGCACTACTGCCCGGACAATACCCCGCACTGGAGCCTGATCAGCGTCGCGACCACCAGCACGTGGCCTACCGGCGTCACTATGGGCTACAACGCCGCGATGGCCTGCCGCCCCAGCATCGGCGAGGATAGTCACGGCAACCTGTTCGTTACGTGGGAGCAGTTCGACTCGCTGAACTACGAGCCGACAACCAATCGCATGCGCGCCGACATCTTCGCATCGGCCTCAAGCGACAACGGCCTCACCTGGGCGCCGGCGGCCAAGCTGACCGATGCCGGTTCGTACTCGATGCGATTTCCGTCGGTCATCGACTACGCGATCAAGGGCGACGCGAATTCGGATACCATGGCGGTCATCTATGAGGAAGACTCCATCGCCGGCTTCTACGTGGCGGCTTCCGGGTCGACAGCCGAAGGCGCGGCGTCGCACAACCCGGTCGTGGTCCAAAAGATTCCTGTATTCGGGGGAATCGCTGAGCAACCGAGTGTAGCGCCGGTAAGGCTCGATGCGGCCGCAAAGCCGAACCCGTTCGAAATCCGGACGCGGATATCCTATTCGCTACCACGAACAGGAGACGTGTCGCTGGTCGTCTACGACGTGGCCGGGCGTCCGGTCCAGACTCTGGCTTCAGGACACCGCCAAGCCGGCCGCTACACGGCGACGTGGGACGCGAGGAATGTCGCTGCCGGCGTCTACTTCTGCACGCTGACCAACGGCAAGGCGTCGACCACCAGGAAGCTCATGCTCACACGCTGAGTTCAATTGGCGACCGCGGGGCGGGCAGCGATGCCCGCCCCTCGCTGCCGACCGCTGCTGACCTTGTTCAGTCGCGGATGAAGTTCGTGGACACGGGCTCCTCCCGTTCAGGGAACGGGATACCGGCCTTGCTGCCGGCCCTCTTGCACTTCAGGAACCACGCCATGTTCCTTCCCAACACGCGCATCGTCTGCAATCCCTCCAGGTCTTTTTTCACATCCTCGGGCGTGAAGCCGTGAACCATGTTCCAGTACCTGGACGAGATGACCGGCATCTGCGATATCGTGAAGTACTTGTTCAGTTGGTCGAGCGTCGCTGTCGTTCCCGCCCTTCTGGCCGAGACAACCGCCGCGGCCGGCTTCAGATAGAAAGGTCGGCTCCGTGAGCGCATCCCGGCGAAGAAGACGCGGTCCATGAAAGACGTGATGGCACCTCCTGCGGCCGCGAAGTGCACGGGCGAACCGAATACGAACCCGTCGGCGCTTTCCGCCATGTCGAGAAACTCATTGACTCCGTCAGAGATCTTGCAACGCCCGGTCTCCCGGCAGACATAGCAGCCGAGACAACCCGAGACAGGCCTGGTCCCAACCTGGAATACCTCGGTCTCGATGCCGTCCGAATTTAGCGCCCGGGCTACTTCTTCCAAGGCAGTGTATGTGCACCCCTTGGCGTGTGGGCTGCCATTCACGAGCAGTACCTTCATTCCCGGCTCCCGGTCGCGCCCGGCATCTGCGGTGCCGCGTTTGTTCGCCATAACCTGTCTGCCACGTCGTTGACTTCTCTCTGTCATGGTTGTCTCCTTTGCAGTCTCGAATGGAACGGTGCCTCGATGGCGCCCTTGCCTCCACCGCGCTCGCCATCCGTCACAACTGTGTCTGCCAATCTGGAATCGACATCCGCTTTAGCTTGCCGCTCCGAAACGCTTCATCAGCATCCTGTCTCGTCGCCGTGAGCTGCAAGCCGTCAGCCGTTGGCGCTCCCCGTCTCGTCGCGGTCATCGAGTGGCGTACCTGTCACTGGTTCTTCTGCTCCCGCTTGTTACGAGGGGACAGCAAGACCTTGCGGTCGAGGCGCAAACTCGACCGGACGTCTAACTACGTCAGGTGCGGACGCGCCCATGTCTCGAATAGGATATGTCTCCGTCGACACAAGTCAAGCGGAGATGGGAAACTCAGGCTTTCTAGGAACCCCGGAGTCGGCTGGCCGCCCGCGGTCAGGCTCGTGCGTCACTGTTGAAGACGCCACGCGCTGCGGCACGCCGCTGCCGGTCGATTCCAGCACGCAGAAGCTACGAGGTTAGCGACGCTGGAATACGCGTGCGCGAAACTGGCGAATTCGCCGCGACCAAGAACGGACCTAGGATTCCTACTACCAACTGCTCTAGCAGCAGGTCGTGTCTCGAAGATCAGGGTAGGGGTCGCCTGCGTTGACGGACGCCTCCGTAATAACAACCTGCGCGGTATCGACGTCCACTTGCTGGGAACGTCGCCCCTGGGCCTTGACCTGGGCAGACTTCAGAATCGCGGTCGGGACTGTGCGGAGAAGTGCAATATCAATCAGGAACGGCCGTCAGCGGCCGGATTCGAGACGGGAGGCGAGGGATTCGGGTAGACCGGCCGAGTGCATCTTGTCCTGGACCGCCGCGATGTCGTACGTCACGCGATATCGCGTCATGCTCGGACCATCACTGTCATACAGCAGCCCGCATGCACGCGGGTCGCCGTCGCGGGGCTGGCCCACGCTGCCGGCGTTGATGAAGTACGTTGCTCCCGGCCGGAGAGTAAACTCATCCTGCCGCACATGCCGCACCGGTTTTCCGGGCAGGCGCTCAACCACCATCGGCACGTGCGAATGACCGACGATGCACACCGGTCCGGGGCAGTATTCCATCTCGCACGCCGCATCGCGCGTGGTGAGAACGTATTTCCACACGTCAGGCGCGGAAGGCGACGCATGGACGATGAACAGCGAGTCGTTCCGGACAGTAAGCGGAAGGCTGTCGAGATAGAGCCGATTCTCCTCTGAAAGGAGCGGTCGCGTCCACATCACAGCGCTGGCCGCGGCAGAATTGAAGCGGTCGGTCGATACACTGCCGGTTGCTGCCAGGTCGTGGTTGCCGGCAACACACGTGCAGCCCAGGTTACGAACGACCTCGACGCAGCGGTTGGGGTCGGGCCCGTACCCGACAATGTCCCCGCAGCATATGAATTGCCTCGCACCGTGCTCCCGAAGCAGCCGTACGACCGCCTCAAGTGCTTCCAGGTTACCGTGTATGTCCGAAACGATACCGAACTTCACGCCTGGTTTCGGGATACCTCGGTTTCTCGGAACACGCTGTCGAGCACCCCGTTTACGAACTTACCGGCCTCGTCGTCCCCGTACTTCTTGGCAATCTCCACCGCCTCGTTGATGGACACCTTCGGCGGGACATCGTCAAAGTAGAGGATCTCAGCGGCCGCCAGCCGGAGAATCGCCCGGTCGAGCATGGTCAGCCGTTCTAAGCGCCAGCGCTTGAGGTGCTTACGCAGCACCTGGTCCAGCTCCTGCTGGTTGCCCTGCTCAGCGTCTACCAAACGGCGCAGATAGGTCTCGGCCTCTTCCGACGGATTCTTGCGCAGGAGGATCTCGGCAATCGTGTGCTCCGGTTCGTCGCCGACCAAGTCAAGCCTGTACAGCACTTCCAGTGCACACTCCCGGGCAAGTCGTCGATGGGTCATCGCGAATGGATTTGAGGGTTCAAGGATTATCTTGCACCAGGGCTTCTTGAGCACAGTGCAATTTATATGCCAAACACGGATACATCTTAACGGTGGCGGATTCCAGCGTGCTTGTGCTGGAATCAGCCGTCGTGCTGTCTCCCCTGCGCGACGCCAAGCTCACGCTGACCCGATTTGAATCGTCGATCCCCTTCCCACTTGAGTCGTCTGCCTAGGTGAGCTTCTGCTTCTCAAGGTCGGCCATCTCGATAGCCGACAGAGCCGCAGTCCAGCCTTTGTTGCCGGACTTGGCGCCGGCTCGTTCCAGCGCCTGTTCAAGCGTGTCGGCCGTGATGACGCCGAAGGCCACCGGCACGCCGGTTTCGAGGTACACGTGCGCGATGCCCTTCGCCACCTCCGAGGAGATGTACTCGGCATGCGGCGTGTCCCCGCGAATGACCGCACCCAGCGCGACCACGGCGTCGCACTTCTTCATAGACGCGACGCGCAGCGCGACCGCCGGAATCTCGAACGCGCCCGATACCCAGAAAATGTCAACCGCCTTGGCATTGTGCCGTTCCAGGCAATCGAGCGCCCCGGACAGCAACTGCTTTCCCACCAGCTCGTTGAACCGCGACACGACGAGCGCGAACTTACGGCCGGTCGCGTCGAGCTTGCCCTTAAACTCCCTGGTTTCCATTCTTGACTCCTTTCTCAATGTCACCGAGCAGGTGACCGAGCCGGTCCCGCTTGGTGACCAAATAGCGTATGTTCTTGCGGCCGGGCCGGACAACGATGGGGACACGCTCCACGATGTCGAGCCCGAATCCACGCAGGCCGATTATCTTCCGGGGATTGTTGGTCAGCAGCCGGATGCTCGTCAGGCCGAGGTCGGAGAGTATCTGCGCGCCAATGCCGTAGTCGCGCAGGTCAGGCTCGAACCCAAGCGCGATATTGGCCTGAACCGTGTCGAGCCCCTGGTCCTGCAGGGCGTACGCCCGCAGCTTGTTCTCGATGCCGATGCCTCTCCCCTCCTGCCGCATGTAGAGCACCACGCCCCGGCCCTCGCGGGCGACCCGCTTCATCGCCTGTGCCAACTGGGTTCCGCAGTCGCAGCGGAGTGAATGGAACACGTCGCCGGTCAGGCACTGGGAGTGGACGCGGACCAGCACCCGCTCCTTGCCGCGGACGTCGCCCTTGACCAGAGCGATGTGGGCATAGGGCTCGACCACGTCCTCGTAGACGATAGCCTTGAAGTCGCCAAACTCGGTCGGCAGCACGGTCTCAACGACCTTGCGCACCAGCTTCTCCTGTTGCCGGCGATAAGCGATGAGGTCCTTGATGGTGACAATCTTCAACCGGAATCGCTTCGCCAGTCTCTTCAGTGCGGGTAACCGCGCCATCGTGCCGTCGTCGGCCATTATCTCGCAAAGTACGCCGGCCGATTCCAGACCGGCCAGCCGCGCCAGGTCCACGGTCGCCTCGGTGTGCCCGGCCCGCACCAGTACTCCGCCGTCCTGGGCAATCAGCGGGAAGATGTGCCCGGGACGCGCCAGGTCCAGAGGCTTCGTCGTGGGGTTCACCAGCGCGCGAACGGTCACGGCCCGGTCATGCGCTGAGATACCGGTCGACGTGCCTTTGGCCGCATCCACCGAGACGGTAAAGGCGGTGCCGTGCAGGGCAGTGCTGCCCTCGGTCTGCAGAGGAAGGCCGAGTTCCTGACACCGGCTCATGGTCAGGGGAACGCAGATGAGTCCGCGACCATACCGGGCCATGAAGTTCACTTTGTCCGCGGTGATCTTGGCGGCGGCACAGACCAGGTCGCCCTCGTTCTCGCGCCCTTCATCGTCGACGACTATCACGAAGCGCCCGGCCCGCAGGTCGCGCAGTGCTTCAGCAACCGGGGCAAATGCTCGTTTCATATTAATTGCCTTATCCTCGGCCCGACTCCGCTAAACATAAGCAGTCAAGATAATAGCTCGTCCGGCCAAGTCAAGCAAATGCGGGCGCGCGCGTGGCCGACTGGGGTCGAACTCAGCTATTGATTTGTCTCGGAAAATCGGTATCATAGCCATCCTCTGCGAGAGGCCCGAATTCGTTCGCGGGACATCGGGTTCGAGTCTCCGCAGCGACCAACGGTCTTTCCTAGAAGCCCGTTTAACATTGACAGTAGTGATGAATTTGGCATAAGGATAGCTACGATGAAGACTTACGTCGCCAAGAAAGACGACATAAAGAGCGAATGGTATCTGTTCGACGCCGGCGGCCAGACCCTGGGCCGCCTCGCCACGCAGATTGCCGTCCGCTTGATGGGCAAGCATCGGCCGATCTACACCCCTCACATCGATTCCGGCGACCACGTGGTCGTGGTCAACGCCGATGGCATCAAGCTGACCGGCAAGAAGCACGACGAGAAGCTCTACTATCGCCACTCGATGTACCCGAACGGCCTGAAGACGTTCACCTACGCCCAGGTCATCGAGCGTTTCCCTACCCGGCCGCTGGAGTTGGCCGTGAAGCGGATGCTGCCCAAGAACAAGCTTCAGGCCAAGCGGATAGCACGGCTCCACGTCTACGCTGGACCCGAGCACCGTCACCAGGCCCAGAAGCTCACACCGGTGAAGACGGAGGAATAGTGAATGGAGAATAGAGAATGGTAGAACCTGCATTTTACTCTTCACTATTCACAATTCGCTGCTTTTAAGACACATGGACAAAACCTACTTTGCCACCGGCAGCCGCAAGTCAGCCACGGCCAAGGTCTGGCTGGTTTCGGGCGGCGCCGACACGGTCGTCAACGGTCAGCCCTTTGAGAAGTACTTCGGCCGAGCCGACCTCGTCAGTGCGGCGATGTCGCCGCTGAAGACCACCGGCACTTCCGGCTTCGGGCTCAAGTGCCAATGTTCGGGAGGCGGCCTCTCCGCTCAGGCGGCGGCCGTCGCTCTGGGCGCTGCCCGCGCGCTTGTCGCCTACAACCCAGACCTGCGCAAGGCCCTGCGCGGCGCCGAGCTGCTCAAGCGCGACCCGCGCGAGAAGGAACGGATGAAGTACGGACTGGCCAAGAGGAGGAAGCGCTTCCAGTGGACCAAACGTTAACCATCAAGCAATTGCTCGAGGCCGGGGTCCATTTCGGACACCATTCCCGGCGCTGGAACCCAAAGATGAAGCCGTTCATCTTCGGCAAGAAGCACGGCATCTTCATCATCGACCTGGAGAAGAGCCTCGAGCGCATGCGCCTCGCCTACGATGCGGTGCGCAATATTACCGAGTCGGGCCGGGATATCCTCTTCGTGGGGACCAAGCAACAGGCCCGGCCGATCATCGAGGAAGAAGCCACGCGCTGCGGCTCCTGCTACGTGACCGAGCGCTGGCTCGGCGGCCTCCTCACCAACTTCGAGATTCTCTCGACCCGCATCACCCGGCTTTCCGACCTGGAACGGATGATCAACGAAGGCCAGTACGGCCGAACGACTAAGAAGGAAGCCCTGCTCCTGCAGCGCGAGCACAAGAAGCTGCTCCGGGTATTCGCCGGCCTGAAGGCGCTCGACCGCCTGCCCGGCGCCATCTTCGTGATTGACCCGGTGCGTGAGGCGACCGCGGTCGCCGAAGCCCAGCGGGTTCGGATTCCGGTCGTGGCCCTCATCGATACCAACGGTGACCCCGAGGGCATCGACTACCCGATACCGGGTAACGATGACGCCCTCCGCTCCATCCGGCTCGTCGCCGGCTTGATCGCCAATGCGGTGATGGAGGGCCGGAAGCAGTTCGACACGGAGGAGGTGCAGTGAGCCAGCCTACCGAGAAAGTCGTCGACCTCCGCCGCCGCACCGGGGCGGGCATGATGGACTGCAAGAACGCTCTCGAAGAGTCGTGCGGCGACGTTGAGAAGGCAATCGAGATCCTCCGCACCAAAGGCATCGCCAAGGCGGCAAAGAAAGCCGAGCGGCCGACCGCCAACGGCGTAGTTGAATCCTACATCCATCCCGGTGAGCGCCTCGGCGTGCTCATCGAAGTGGACGTCGAGACCGACTTTGTCGCCCGCAACCAGGAGTTCCGCCGGTTCGTGCGCGACCTCGCGATGCACATCGCCGCGGCCGACCCGGTCGCGATTGACCGGACCGGCGTCGCGCCCGAGGTCATCGAGCGCGAGAAGCGCATCTACGAGGAACAGGTTGCCCAGACCGGTAAGCCGGCCAATATCGTCGAGAAGATCGTGCAGGGCAAGCTCGAGAAGTTCTACGCCGACGTGTGCCTGCTCGAGCAACCTTTTGTCAAGGCGCCTGAGAAGACCGTGGGCGACTACCTGAAGGAAACCATCGCCAAGTTCGGCGAGAACACCGTTATCCGGCGTTTCGCTCGATTCAAGCTCGGTGAGTAACCGGCGCTACAATCGAGTTCTGCTCAAAATATCCGGTGACTGCTTCAGCGACTCCGAGTCGCTGAAGCGGGTCGCCGACCAGTTGGTCGCCGCCCACCGCGAGGACGTGCGGCTGGCCGTGGTCATGGGTGGCGGCAACATCCTGCGTGGCCGGGATACCCGCGACATGGACCAGGCCGCAGCGGACAAAGCGGGAATGCTCGCCACGGTCATCAACGGCATCAAGCTGACCGAGCTGCTTGGCGTTCGCGCCCGTGTGCACCACTTCTCGGCTATCGGCGTTCCGGGCACGGCAGCCGGCTACGACATCTGGCAGGCGCGCGAAGCACTCAAGGAAGGACGGATTCTCGTCCTCTCGGGCGGCACCGGGAACCCCTTCTTCTCGACCGATTCGGCCGCGGCTCTCCGTGCGGCCGAACTCGGTATGGACGCGCTGCTCAAGGGCACGCGCGTGGCCGGCGTCTTTTCTGCCGACCCGGAGAAAGACCCAAAGGCGAAACTCTACCCCAGGCTCTCCTACCAGCAGGCGCTGGTGGAGCACCTGGCAGTAATGGACCTGACCGCATTCGCCCTCTGCATGGAGAGGAAGATGCCGATAGTGGTGTTTGACATCACTCGGCCAAGGGCTATCCTTGACATCATAAAGGGCAAACGAATCGGGAGTCTTGTATGTTAGACAACGTCTATAACGAATATCGCCATAAGATGACCAAGACAATCGAGGTGCTCGAAGCCGAGTTCGCCCGCATCCGCACCGCGCGCGCCAACCCGGCTATCCTCGACGGGGTCAAGGTCGACTACTACGGCCAGCCCACGCCGCTGAAACAGGTAGCCAGCATCTCGGTCCCTGAGCCGCGCCAGATCGTAGTGCAGCCTTGGGACCGGTCGGCACTGCCCGAGATCGAGAAGGCGCTCCAGAAGGCCGAACTCGGGCTCACACCCAAGGTCGAGGCCAATCTCATCCGCCTGCCGATTCCGGCCCTGACCGAGGAACGTCGGCGCGAATTGGCGAAGCTCTGCGCCAAGCTGACCGAGGATTCTCGCGTCGCTGTCCGCAATCTGCGCCGCGAGGCCAACGACGAAGTCAAGAAGCTCGAAAAAGACAAGAAGATTACCGAGGACGACTCCAAGACCGGCACCAAGAAGGTTCAGGAGATGACCGACGAGTACATCAAGAAACTCGACGAGCTCCTGAAACGCAAGGAAGCCGAGATCATGGAGAAGTGATCGGCGAGGGACATGACCGAAATCTCAGGATTTCGGATCGTGTCCCGAGCCAGACTGCCTGCGTCTGGCGTCGTGCGTAGAGCGTAGCGCGTTGAGCAAAGTCCCTCGCCACATCGCCGTCATCATGGACGGCAACGGTCGCTGGGCCAAGCAGAAGGGCCTGCCCCGCGCCATCGGCCACCAGGAAGGCGTGAAGTCCCTGCACGAGATGGTCGAGACGTGCGACGGCGTCGGGGTCAAGTATCTCACCGCCTACACATTCTCCACCGAGAACTGGTTCCGGCCCAAATCCGAGGTCGAGCTGCTGATGAAGCTAATGGCCAGGACGATGGACGACGAGCGACCGGGCCTCATCAAGAACAATATCCGGGTCCGCTCCATCGGCCGCATCTCGGACCTGCCCCAGAACCTGCAGGACACATTGTCCCGACTCATCGCCGACACCGCGAAGAACACGGGTCTCACCTTTGCGCTGGCCATCAGTTACGGCGGACGTACCGAGATTCTCGACGCCTGCCGCCGAGCGGTCGAAGCCGGCAAAGCGCCCCAGACCGAGGCCGAGTTCGGCACATTGCTCTACGACCCGTCGCTGCCTGACCCGGACCTGCTCATCCGCACCGGTGGCGACCAGCGGATTTCCAACTACCTGCTCTGGCAGTCCGCCTATACGGAACTCTATTTCACCGAAACGCTCTGGCCTGACTTCCGCAAAGTCCAGGTGCTTGCAGCAATCGAGGACTATGCCCAGCGACAGCGCCGCTTCGGCCGCATTGAAGAAGAGTAGAAGCTGTTCCCAAAGACGGGGACAGTCCCCGAGAACATGAAGAGCTGGCTGCGCCGCACGCTCATCGGCACCGGTCTCGGCCTCGCCATCTTCGCCGCCCTGTTCGCCAGCCGATGGGTCATCTTCCTGATCGCCGCCGCCTGGGTCGTCCTTGCCACGCTCGAGTTCGTCCAGCTTCTCGCGAGGGCCGACGTCAGGCTCAACCGCTGGCTGCTCTCGGCATTGAGCGTGACGATTGTCGCCGCCGCTTATCTCAACCTGCTGCCGGGATTCCTGCTGGCGCCGATTGCCGTCGTGATGCTGACCGCCGTTGCGACGAGCGAAACCAAGCCGCGCGTCCCGGTCTACGGCGTGTTCTCAATCATCTATCTTGGCTTCCTGCCGGCCCACCTCGTGATGCTCAAGAACCTGTCCGTTGACCGTACGTGGTCGCCATGGGTCGTCTTCTTCCCGCTCGCGCTGACCTGGGTCAACGACACTGCCGGACTCGTGTTCGGCAAGCTGCTCGGCCGGCACAAGCTTGCTCCAACCCTCAGCCCGAACAAGACCGTCGAAGGCTTCATCGCCGGCCTTGTCTTCTCCGCCATCCTCTCCGCAGCATTCCTCCATTTCTTCCAGCCCTTCACCACACGCCGTATATGGTGGCTGGCGGTCGTCGGACTCGCGCTCGGCACGATGGCGCAGATTGGAGACCTGTTCGAGTCGATGTTCAAACGCGCGGTCGGGGTCAAGGATACCTCGTCGGCGCTGGCCGACCACGGCGGGTTCCTCGACCGCGTCGACAGCCTCCTCTTCACCATCCCCGCCTTCTACTACCTCGTCCTTTACCTCAACTAGGAGAATTGTGAATAGTAAATTGAGAATAGTGAAACCAGAATCCGGCTTTCACCCTTCACTATTCACTCTTCATTTCTGAGCCGATGAGACTCACCGACCCCGTAATCCGCGAAGGCCCGCAGCTCAATATCGACTACGTCGCGTTCGACTCCTTCGGCGTCAAGTCGATGTGCGTTCGGGTCGAGACCCCGGACATTGTGGTCACGATTGACCCTGGCGTCGCGGTCGAGGCCGGCTCGTTCCCCCTGCCGATTGAGAAGCGCCAGGCCCTGCTGGACCAGTACGCGGAGGCAGTTCGCGCGTCCTGCGCCAAATCCCAGGCAATCGTCATCTCACACTATCATCTCGACCATCTCCAGCCGACGCGCGAGATCGACATGTATGGCGGCAAGACCCTGCTGGCCCGCGACCCCGGCATCATGTCCGCGAAGCAAGCCGAGACCGCAACCCGGTTCTTCAAGACGATCGACGGCCTGCCCAAAGAGAAACTCTGGGCCGACGGCCGCAAATTCAAGTTCAAGAAGACTGCCATCGAGTTCTCTCAGGCGGTCTGGCACGGTGCGCGCGATGCCGAACCCGGGACCGTGATAATGACTGCGGTCAACCGTGGCAAAGAGAAGGTGCTGATTACATCCGACGTGGGCGGCCCGCTTGAGACCGCGACGACTGACATCATCTTCTCCGCCAAAGCCCAGACGGTGGTCCTCGACGGCTACCCTACGTACCACCTCGGCCAGTTGGCCTCGGAGGCCCCTGTCAGACAGTACGCAACTGACTACGACCTCGTCCGCAGCATCGTGAACCTGTGTCGGATTCTTGCCGCGCCCGGGCTCAAGACTCTTGTTGCCGACCATCACCTCTGCCGGGACTACCGCTACCCGGCCTTCTTCAAGCTCGTCTATGACAAGGCCAGGCAATTGAAGAAGCAGTTCGGCACGGCTGCCGAGATAGCGGGCAAGACCAGCGCCGTGCTGGAAGGCTATCAGAACTACGGTCCGACCCGCTGGCACAAGTGGTTTCCGCTTGAAGCTGCTGACGCACGTCAGGTGCTTGAACGGGCTGTCGCCGAAGGCAAGCTGGACAAAGACTGGCCGTCGCTTTTTGACCGGTGGGTCGCCTGACCGAGGGACGTAACCGAAACATCCGATGTTTCGGATCGTGTCCCGAGGTTTTTCTCAGAACGAATTGAAAGGTGGAAACGCTGAGCCGGACTATTGAGAGACTCTCGTCGATCGCACTTCTTCTGCTCGCGGTTGCCGGACTGCAGTGCGTAAACACCAAGATCGTTGGCCGCCCAGCCCTGCCGAGACCCAACCTCGTTGTTGCTTGGGACGGCTCGACCGACTACCGAACTATCAATCATGCGCTCGATGATGCCGAGGCCGACGACGTCATCCTCGTCAAACCAGGAATCTATCGAGAGACAATCGAAATCGACAAAGACCAGGGCCCGTTCACAATCGTGGGCGAGGATCCGGCGACGACCGTGATTGATGCCGGCGGCGAGTATGCGGCAATCACGCTCAAGAGCGACGGCAACCACATTTCCGGACTGACCATCAAAGGCGGAGAGTCGCACGGCATCTACATCCGCGGCGGCAGACAGAAGGTCGACTACTGCCTCATCACGGGCAACGGCGATCGCGGTATCTACATCAGCACGCTTGAAGGCGGCGGCAGCGCCGACATCGACCACTGCACGATTGTCGACAACAAGGCCTCGTCCGTCTGCTGCGCCAACAAACAAGACAGAACGACAATCAGCAATTCCATACTTGCCGGCGACGACCACAGCCTCGTCAGTGATGGCGACGGTCTGAACGTGGTCATCTGGAACTCCTGCTTACACAGCGACGATGCCGTGTCCGATACGTCGCGCCTGGCCGTCGGCAACATCGTCAAAGACCCCAAGTTCACTGACCCGGGCAAAGGCGACTACCGGCTAAGACCCGGCTCGCCTTGTCTGGGCACTGCGGCGGACGGCTCGCACATAGGCTGCTTCTAGACCGAAGAATCGATTTCACAGAAGCCGGGCCGTGGTCCGGCTTCTGCTCTTACAGGCCCGGGAAGACCCGGAAAACGGGGACCGTCCCGCCCAAATGGGGACTGTCCCGCGCTGAGTCCGACGCAGGCGCTCCGAGGGACTGTCCCCATTTGGCGCCCCATGGCTGTCATCGCGCCAATCGCGCCCAGAGTCCCGTCCGAAGTCCCTCCGCAAACCGCGTCGGAAGTCCCCTTCCGAGTCACCATCACCATCACCTTGCCCCTCACCCTCCAAGTCACGCTGCGACTCGCAGCGCGACTCATCCTGCGGGTCCCCTTCCGACTCAGCCGGCAAGAAGCCTCACCGGTCACGGCCGGAATCGACCCGCAATTCCCGGCCGGAAAGGCCTCGGAACAGACCTTCCGAACCACCCCCCGAACCGTTCCCGGGACGGTTCCCAGGGCGACTCGCGAGGCGTCGCTTTCGGCCACCTGCGGCTGGACGGTTTCGCTAACATACTGTGAAATATCGAGTTAGGAAGATGGCTCAAAATAGGATGAGAATTCTTTGGCAAATCGAGCCCTCTTTATCGTATAACTATATGAGGGTAAGTGCCAACACGGCCCGATGGCCCTTGAATGACTGCAAACCCGAAAGGAGTTCTCATGACTGACCCGAATCAGCGACAGATGAACTGGCAGACAAAGACCGATACCGCCAGGATGAAGGAAACGCTCGACACCCTGCGACCGGACATGCTCAAGCGCTACGAGGCCGCGGTGGCAAGCCTCTGCGAGATGGAAGTGAAGGCCCGACAGACGCTCAACGCCGCGGGCGTGCACACCATCTTCTACGTCGCCTACCTCAACTACGCCCGGCAGCTCTACAAACTCTCGCGCCAGCAGGGCATCTCTGGGGAGAGCTTCGCAATGGGCGCCCAGGTCCTGCTCGACAAATGGTCCGCCCGCGGCCTGGATTCTGCCGTCCTCGCCCGAATCCGAACCGAAGTGTTCGACGTCGTCGCGCCGGCCCCGTAGGTCTATTGACTCACGTTGCGCACTAAGGGGCGGGCCCGCGCCCGCCCCCGTCCTGCGTTCAGTCTACAGAACTCTGCCCTTTGGGCGACTGCCTCGTCTTGTGACTTACGACTGCTCCGGCCCTCCCGACACGAACGGGTATCTCAAGCCGGCGTGGGGCTCCCGTGAGCCCCAAGTGCTGGAACCCGCTCGCTGCCTAGCCGAAACCTCTACTCTCGAAGTACGCGCGCAGCCTTGTGTAGACGCCGGCCACCTTGCTGTTACCAGAACCGGCGAACTTCGCCTCTTGTTCGAGCATGCGCCTGTAGGCCTTCTCGCCTTCCTTGCGCACGTCGAGTTCGTCCTTCACGGTGGCCGTGAAAACGTCGCCTAGGTAGTCGACCACCCATTGGCCATCGACATCCTTCTTCAGAAGCTCTCCGCACTTATAAGCAGCAAAGCGATTGAGCCTGTCGAACTGGTTGCGGGGAGCTGGTGGACCAGCGCTGACTCGGGCCAGATCAGCCACGAGGCGGGGCCCGACCACAATCCGGGGGAAGGATGCCACATGGCTCTCGATATGATGTGCTTCCGCCAGAACCGGGCCGAATATCTCATGCTCGAACAACTCATCGGTTGCCATTCCCAGTTCGATTCCACATCGAATGGGAATGTCTATCTGAAGCGACAGTAGCACAATCACTGCGCACGAAAGCAGGGCGGCGTGCGTCACAGCGACCGACGGCAAATTGTCGGCGTCATACTCGTGGTAGACGACAACTGAGTCACCAAAGGTCTGCATTTCGTATGCCAAACTGAGGCCAGGAGCAGCCATCTCGATGCCCTTGACCAGATTCGCAACTTGTGTCTTGAAGGCTTCCCTCATCTTGTACACTGGTCCAAGGGCACGGTCGACCTTCCCCCTGAACGACCGCATGTCCAGATCTGAGTCAGGGAGGTCCCTTATCTCGCAGAGCCTCTCTGACTCTCCCATGATGTCGAGTATCGCGACGACGAAGCAACGCAGACTGAAGTCGGGAGGAGGCTTCATTGAAACCATGTATCTACGCCGTTCCTAAGCTCTAGGACCGACTCAGCAGTGCGCGTCAAGGCTGGTGTTCAAGCCCGGTCGCGCCATGATTCTAGTCTCCTGCGTGCCGTGCTACTTGGCTATCACGCCCATCTGCCGTAGCACGCCCCCGAGACGTTCGCGCTGGGTTGCGGGCGTCTTCCTAACCCAGAATCCAGGACTGAGACAGCAGTTGACACCATTATCCTGCGGCACGACCAGATTGCCCGCGAAAACTATCTGACCATCCTTCCGTTTAACAATGTCCAACCACGGCCCGGTTTTTGTAAACACCACGTAGTCGGCCTGCGTCTCCTGTATGAGAGCGATGGGGTCAACGCTGGTGATGACATTCCCACTCTGCTCGCCACCCGTGCCGCCGACGGCGAGATTGCCGCTGAGGGTGACGCCGACGCCCGTGCCGGATGACTGTCCAGAGTACTCCGTGCGCTGCTTGACCAGCGCCGGCCTTGCCAAGACGCGGACTCCAAGTGCTACGAGATCCTCTGTGATCGCATCTGCGGAAGCGGCGTCGTCTGGGGAGGTGCTCCCAGGAACGACGGTGAAGCTCGGACTGGGTGGCACGTCCGTCACTACGACGAATCTGACGGCTGTGCTGACACAGCCGGAGACCACGAGGAGCAGGCTCACTGTTAGGGCGGCACAAACGAGGCGGACGAATCTTGTGTGCATTTCACCTTCCTCCTTTCTATCAGGCCGGTGCTGTGTCGAGTTCGTTTCCACGGCCACAGGATATGCCCAACCGCTTCCTAAGTCAAGGCGCGTGGGTACTCTCGATTCCAGGGCGTGACCACGTAGGACTCCGTCACCCCGCTGAATGGTGGACCTGGCAGACACGCTTGGTTGAGGGCCATGTGGTGACTGAACCCAAGAACCGAAATGGAACCAACCACAGAGAACCCAGAGTGGCGAAGTCAGGTTTCCGGGCCGTACTCTCAGTTGCCTCTGCGCGCTCTGCGGTTCAATGCCGGATTCGAGGCCGGAGAACGCATCTAACTACGTCCGCCATATCGATATGCTAATCGTATGACGATAACCATGTCGATGAGGTGACCATGGAAACAGTGACAACATCTCCGAAGTACCAGGTTGTTATCCTCAAGCGGCTGCGCCGGCAGTTAGGGCTGTGCCCGGGGCAGAAGGTGCAGGCAATCGCGTACGAGAACCGGATAGAGCTTGTGCCGGTACGCCCCGTCCGAGAGATACGAGGATTCCAGAGGAAAAGCGGGACAGTTCTTCCCAATTTCTATCCCGGGGCATCGGGCCACGCTCCGATTCTGCCCGCCCATTTGACGGTATGGCCGCGCGACCTCCGCGAGCTTCTGGAAATCTCGGCTGCGCCAATCCGTCGCCGGCCTGCCTCTGCCGCTTTTTACTCTGAAACACTGTCCTCCGCATCCCCTGGCTTACTTCTCACGCATGGTAAGAGCAGTCTGACCGGTTCATTTCGGAGTGAACATGGTCAGATTGTGCGACTGTTTCGAGTAGATTCCTCGGGCGACAATCCCTGAATCGACATAGAAACTTACCGCAAAGGCACAAAGACATAAAGCGGAAGGGATGAAACCGGAAAGGCTGAATCAGGAAAGATCGGCGTTCGGGCATTCATCCTTCATCCCTCCGCCTTCATCCTCTTCGTCCTATGCTTGGCGTTCTTGGCGTCTTGGCGGTTCAACATCGGGTTCGGGGGAGTTCGCGTGGTTTGACGGGTCTGGCATATTGACTATACTGAACTGATGAAAGTCAAGACTGTTGGCCGTTTTGTCGTGACTGACCCGGAGGTCTGCCACGGCAAGCCGGTCTTCCGCGGCACGAGGATACTGGTCGCCGATGTTCTGGAGCAGGTTGCCAGCGGAATGGCGTGGGAAGCGATAGTCGAGGAGTGGCGCGGCTCCGTGACACCGGAAGCGATAGCCGAGGCAGTTCGCCTCGCCCGCGAAGCTCTTGTGACACACGCTCCCGAACTCGCTCCGGCGTGAACGTCCTAGACGAGAACATACCAGAGAACCAGCGCCAACTCCTGCGGAGCTGGCGCATTCCTGTTCGTCAAATCGGACATGAGGTCGGACGCTCGGGTGCCAAGGATGTTGCCATCATCCCACTACTGCACCGGCTTGGCTCCGTGACATTCTTCACCCGTGACCTCGGGTTCTATGACCGGCGGCTGTGCCACGCCGGGTATTGCATCGTAGTGCTGGCCGTCGGACAATACGAAGCAGCTAGTCTTGTTCGCCGGGTCTTGCGACACCCCGAGCTTGCGACGTCGGCCCGTCGTCTGGGCAAAGTCATACGGGCGAGTCAGAGCGGTCTGCGGTTTTGGGTATTGCACGTAGATGAGGAAGCGTCAATAGGCTGGCATGCGTAACTCATTCCCGATCCCGTCGTGTCCCGGGGTAAAGTGGGACACTTCTTCCCAATTTCTAGCCCGGGGCATCGGGCCATGCTCCGATTCTGCCCGCCCGTTTGACGCTATGGCCGCGCGAACTCCGCGAGCTTATGGGAATATCGGCTGCGCCAATCCGTCGCCGGCCTGCCCCTGCCGCTTTTGACTCTGAAACACTGTCCTCCACATCCCACGCCTTCTGCTTACGCATGGTAAGAGCAGTCTGACCGATCCAATACGAGCTGTTGACCGGATTTGAGCCATTGGTTATACTCTGAGTATGAAGACAGCGGTTTCGGTTCCGGATGATATCTTCAAGGACGTCGAACGGCTCGCTCGCCGTGCGCGCAAGTCTCGGAGCCAGGTGTACAGCGCCGCGCTCAAGGAATACGTCGCCCGCCACGCGCCCGACGAGATAACCGAGGCGATGAACCGCGTGTGCGAGCGAATCAAAGACGAGAAGGATGCTTTCGTTGCTGCGGCAAGCAGCCGAGTCTTGGAGCACGCCGAGTGGTGATTTCGCGCGGGGAAGTCTGGTGGGCCAGTCTTCCACCGCCGACGGGGTCGGGCCCGGGCTTTCGACGACCGGTCGTCGTCGTGCAGGGCGAGGCCCTGAACCGGAGTCACCTTGCCACAGTCGTCTGTGTTCCGCTGACAAGCAATTTGTTCTGGGCAGATGCTCCCGGAAACGTGCTGCTTTCTGGTGCAAACACGGGCTTGCCCAAAGACTCGGTGGCGAACGTCTCTCAGATTGTGACCCTTGATAAGACGTTGCTCACCGAACGCGTGGGAAGACTGTCGGCGAGCAAGCTGGAGCTTGTGCTGACCGGCATTGACATAGTGCTGGGCCGATAGCCTAAACCGCGCACGGGAGCGCCGGACCACCCGGTCTCTCTCTTCCGACCTCTGTTTGACTCTCTGGCACTCTCTTCTATAATGACCGCGTATCGGCTAGCCGCTGACAGCTGACAGCTAACGGCCGGCGACGGATAGCGGACAGAGCCGGGGTGGTGGAATTGGCAGACACGCATGGTTGAGGGCCATGTGCTTAACGGCATGCAGGTTCAAATCCTGTCCCCGGCATAGACCATTTTAGATTGCAGATTCTAGACTGTAGATTGGGGCCGGAGCAACTTCAAAACCACGGATGAACA
>Ga0335071_10000088_pt1 | contig 106065 bp, 87 predicted proteins | sample Lox_Sample_15_FD_206724 | JGI IMG/M metagenome (GOLD analysis project Ga0335071, IMG submission 206724) | Soil microbial communities from Loxahatchee National Wildlife Refuge, Florida, United States - Lox_Sample_1.5 | ecosystem: Environmental > Terrestrial > Soil > Wetlands | place: USA... | reverse complement strand
TGTTATCGGTTTGCGGGTGCTCAGATCAATTCAGGGTCAAAAGGGTATTACATCCGTGACCTCGATTTGAGAGATAATTATTTAGGAATAGTCTCTTGGGGTGACTCGGCGCGAATACGGAACGTTCATACGCAAATGAGTATCACAGATGGAATGGCTTATGAACTCGGTTCAAATTCAATTTGTGATTCCTGCCAGATTGATTCGACGGGCGATACTGGATTTTATTTCGTCAGCGCGTTACGATGCAAACTTGCGACCTCGGTCATAACCAACACCGGCCTTGCCACCGTTGACGGTATCCCTTCCGGTGGCATTGACCGCGCAGGTATTGGAATCTTAGACCATCATCACGCATATCAAACCGGGTATGGCTACAACACCATCGACTCCAACACGGTTTACAACGACTTTTCAGGGACTCTTGATTTCTTTTACTGCATAGGTGATACGTTCAGGTATAATGTCTCTCATGCCGCAGGCGGGGGAGCGTTTCCGGCGGGAAATAACTTAGTGCTCTCGCATAACAGCTTCACGATGAAGCCTGCGGGCGCCGATGGTATGAACTGTGCGCAATACCGGAATGGCAATATCACAATAACCTATAACACTCTCGACAGCATAAAGGACTACGGGATTCAGATATCGGAAAACGACAGCAGCGGGACATTTACGGTTAATAATAATACGATAAATATGATCATTCCCGCCCGAAATTTTATTAACTACTCTGTGTCCGGTATTACATCGACAAACAACTATTTTTACGGAACCGGCGACCGTTTCACATCAAACGGAGTTAACTATAATACGTTAGCCGCCTTTCAATCGGGAACAGGATATGAAGCGGGCTCAGTCTGGTACTCGAGCCCAACTGCACCGACAGGAACATTCACCGTTACGCCGGATACCCTTCCTGCGAACGGGGGAACTGTTATCCTTCGGTGGACCAGCTCGGGAGCTGCATCCGCTTCCATCAGCTACACGACCGGTACTAGTGATACAGTCATCAACGTGAATTTGAACGACAGCCTGTCGGTTCACGTTTCCGCTGCGACAACGTTTGAACTGACGCTTACGGCACCGCTCGGCTCGACCGTACTCACAGCCCATGTCGTCGTGGGGACGCCGTCGGCGGAGTATTCTCTCGCACAGAACTATCCTAACCCTTTTAATGCAGGCACAACTATCGGGTATGCGCTGCCGAACGACGAAGTTGTTTCGCTGAAAGTGTACGATCTGCTAGGCCGTGAGATAGCAACGCTTGTCGAAGGAATGCAGACGAGCGGAGTTCACTTGATCCAGTGGAACCCCAAAGGTATTGCAAGCGGCGTTTATCGTTACCGGTTAACAGCGGGCTCATTCTCTAAAACACGGCGTTTAGTCATTGTCCGCTAGAAACAGTTGCCGCCTTTCTGTGTGTAGCAAACAATATGCGGTGAAAAGCTAAAAGAAGGTTGAGTATGTTCTACTGTCATCTCGAGCCCATGATCGCCCCATGCAATAGAAACCCGCCTCCGAAGGAATCGTTCGCGAAATCAAGCAACTGTCACAGACACTCCGACGACAAGCAGTAAAACGACGATTTCCCATCCCTTATTCGTCGCATCATCATTAGAAGCCATCTCAGAAACACGAGGATGCATTCTTGTCTCGAAGTGCTACCTTTTTCAGGAGGCCGAAGAGAGGAATATTTTAGAGATAGTTTTGAATATTTTCTTCCGATAAGGAATTGTCGGAAAATATTTCACCATTTAAGTAGCGTATGCTCTTTAACTCGTTAAGCTTTGCCATATTCCTGCCGATAGTTTTTCTGTGCTATTGGTTCGCAACGAAAGGGAATTTTAAACTCCAGAACATCTTGCTGCTTGTTTCTAGCTATTTTTTTTATGCATGCTGGGATTATCGGTTTTTGTTTTTACTCATCTTTTCGACCCTCTTGGACTACTCAACCGGCATAAAAATGCACGGCGCCAAAAATCAAAGTATAAGAAGGTTTTGGTTAGCGCTCAGCATCTGCATCAACCTGGGGTTCCTGGGCATCTTCAAATACTACAATTTTTTTGCATCCTCTTTCGCAGATGGGTTATCCCTTTTAGGAATGTCTTCAAACTTTGTGACGTTACAAGTCATATTACCAGTCGGCATTTCCTTTTATACGTTTCATGGCCTTTCCTATGTTTTAGATATTTACAACAACAAAATAGAGCCTGAGAGGAGCTTTGTTGATTATTCTGTTTTCGTCAGCTTTTTCCCATTACTCGTTGCCGGGCCGATAGAAAGGGCGACGCATCTTTTGCCGCAAATTATTAAGAAAAGGGATTTTGATTATGCAAAAGCGGTCGATGGAATGCGGCAAATCTTGTGGGGCTTGTTTAAAAAAATTGTCATAGCAGACAATTGTGCTGTCTACGCAAATATGGTTTTTAACAACTCTTCTGCGTATTCAGGCAGCACACTTGTTGCCGGTGCATTATTTTTTTCGTTCCAGATCTATTGCGATTTTTCAGGGTATTCGGATATTGCAATTGGCACAGCACGGCTATTCGGAATAGACTTATTGCGAAACTTTGCCTTCCCGTATTTCTCCAGGGATATTGCCGAATTTTGGAGACGATGGCACATTTCGCTTTCATCGTGGTTTAGAGACTATTTATATATTCCATTGGGAGGCAGTAAAGGCGGAACGTGGTCAAAGGTAAAAAACACATTCATTATTTTTGTCGTTAGCGGGTTTTGGCATGGGGCAAATTGGACCTTTCTTGCCTGGGGGACGTTGAATGCGATCTATTTTCTGCCGCTCCTTCTATTGCATAGAAACAGGGCGAATATTGAAATAGTGGCGCACGGTAAATATTTGCCGACAATAAAAGAATTCTTCAGCATGATCACGACCTTTGGCTTGACTGTTTTTGCCTGGATATTTTTCCGTGCAAGCAGCCTTCACCAGGCTTTCAGTTTCATTTCTCATATTTTTACAAAATCGTTGTTTTCTTTGCCACAAATATTGCCTCCGGAATTATTGTTCTTGTTAGCCTTTTTTGTCATCGTTGAATGGATCGGAAGGGAACAGCAATATGCCATTGCCGGGTTGAGTCACAAATGGTACAGGCCTGCGCGGTGGGGGTTCTATTATGGAATACTTTTTATTATTGTTTGTTTCGCGGGTAAAGCGCAGCCGTTTATCTACTTCCAATTTTGAAAAAAGAAAAAAATCTCAATAGTTGCCCGTTCATCCAAGGGACACATCAATCCGCTGAGTTTTCATGGCAAGGTTTCTGGTTACAATAACTATTTTTCTTTTTCTCGCGATATCGTTGCTCTCTTTACTTCTCATAGAAGATGGAGGGTATGTTGATTACTTCTATGAGAAATTTACCACGCCGAAGACGCAATCGATGATTCTTGGTGACTCGCGGAGCATGCAGGGGATTCAACCCTCCGTTATCAACTCGTATTTCCGCAATGGAGAGTACGCCGTCCCGATATTGAATTATAGCTTCACCGTGGCACAGATGGCATACGGCGAGATATGGAAGGAAAGTATTGTAAGAAAGCTTGATACAACATCCACAAACGGCCTTTTTATTCTGACGGTGAATCCCTGGATTTTGTCAAAAAGAGAAGGAGATGATGAATCCAAGAAAGTGTTTTTTGAAGCAGATGTTCCACCGAATAACATGAAGTTCGTTTGCATGAATCCGAACTTTGAATATCTCATAAAAAATTGGAATTATTTTCATTTCAAATCTATTTTTCGAAAGACGTCTGAGATGCACAAGGATGGGTGGCTGGAAGAGAGTAACTTGACCAATGATCAGAATACACTGGATGAGTGGAAACAGAACCAAGTGAACATCTTCAGCGGATTTTCCCATAAGATGCAGCCGTCACAGTATCGACTGACAGAATTCAATAACCTGGTGAAATATCTGAACGCGAAAGGGCGTGTTTTTATCGTCCGGATGCCGATGGATAGTGTCTTGATCGAAATCGAAGCGGGTTATTGGACTTCTTTTGACCGTGATATTGAGAGGGTAGCTGCGGCAAATGGTGTGAAATATTTTAATTTTACGAAAGACAAGCTGAAGTATCGAACCTACGATGGGAATCACCTTGATAAGTACGGAGGGGCTGTCTTTACGAAGGATTTGTGCGATTCCATTTCTGTCGGCACGATTCCGAAGAAATAGGTCGAGTTTTTTTGAAAATGAAAGAGGACGCAAAAAGTGTGAGAATACTCCAAGCGGTCGGTACGATGAACCGTGGCGGAGCGGAGACCATGTTGATGACCATTTTCCGCCACATCAATCCCGATGGATTTAAATTCATATTTTTGACTCATTCTGATGCGGTTGGAGCTTATGACGAGGAGATTCTTAGACTTGGCGGGAAGCTCTATTCGATACGTTCGTTGGGGACATTAGGTTACATCGGTTATTTCAAAACCCTGCGACGGTTCATTCTCGCTAACGGACCTTTTGATGTTGTCCATTCACATCTCGACTGGCAAGGAGGAGTGATCGCATTAGCCGCGAAATTTGCCGGTGTGAAAAAAATTATTGTGCATTCTCATTCCTCATCGTGGGAAAAACCTAACACATTCATCTATCGTCTGCTGCACACATTCAACCGGTTTCTCATTGCATTATGTGCGGATGAAGGATGGGCGTGTTCGCGGGAAGCGGGCGAATTTTTATTCTGGAAGCGATTTTTCAGAAAGGGTAAATATAGAAAGATACCAAACGCTATCGATCTTGATCTCTACAGCAAGCTGACTGTCGATAAAGCAAATGCGATGAGGAAAACATTCGGTATTCCGGTACAGGCGCTCGTGTTTGGACATGTTGCCAGTTTCTCCTGGTTGAAAAACCAGAAATATTTGATCGAGCTGGCAACTGAACTGAAGAAGAAGAATTGGAATTTCCGCATCGTTTTTGTAGGCGATGGGGCCATGCGGCAAGAGGTTGAGGAGCTCGCCTCTGCCCGCAAACTTTCCGGTGAAACTCTATTTCTCGGTCTGCGTGAGGACATTCCCGAATGCATGAATATGTTCGACGCATTGCTCCTCCCTTCGGTTTTTGAAGGCCTGGGGATCGTCGCAATCGAGGCCCAGGCAGCTGGCATCCCGTGCCTCGTCTCCGACCGAGTGCCGCGGGAGGTTGACATGGACCTCGGCCTCGTTCGTCATCTTCCCCTTGATTCGCCGGCTGACTGGATTACCTCTCTCGAAAATATCAAAGATCGTCGATGCAAGGACCGTTCACGAATCAATAACCGCATTACCGCAAAAGGGTATTCCATCGACGAGAGTATTGGCGAGATTGAAGGTCTTTATAGACTAAATGATGAATAATGGAAAAAGTGTTGAAACCCAGGGTCCTGATTATTTCGGCTGACCTTGAGATCGGGGGCATCGAACGCAGTCTTTTGGGCCTGCTTGACATTTTTGACTATGACCGCTACGAAGTCGACCTGATGCTTTATCGTCACCAGGGACAATTTCTGAAGCTCCTACCAAATGGACCGCGGTTATTGCCCCAGGTTCCGGAATACTCAACCTTTCAGCGTCCTATTGCTCAAATTTATCGTGAAGGGCATTATCGTATTGCTCTGGCGAGATTGCGAGCTAAATTTTCTTCGCAGCTCGATGGTCAACGAAAAGGGATCGCGGAAGCCGGTTATCTCGCGGTTCAAAGAAGCTGGCGCTACGCCCTTCCTTATTTGCCAATGATTTCCGGGCAATATGACCTTGCTGTGAGCTTTATTGGTCCTCACTACACTGTGACAGAACGGGTCAGCGCTAAGATCAAGCTCGGTTGGATTCACACAGACTACAGGGTGATTCCAAATGACGGCCGATGTGAAGCGGCAATGTGGGAGAAGCTCAACTATATCGTTGCCGTGTCGAACGAGTGCCGTGAATCATTTCTCGAGCGGTTTCCGCAGTTTTTAAACAAGACTATTGTGATCGAAAATATTCTCTCATCGGACTTTGTTCGGCGGCAAGCAGATGAGTTCGATGGCGGTCGAGAAATGCCTCTTGAAGCAGGCCTGACCCGCATTTTAACGGTTGGCCGATTCTGCCATCAAAAAGCGTTCGATGTAGCAGTTCTTGCTTGCCGCAAACTGATTGACAGCGGCTGCAATATACGTTGGTACGCCATCGGTTATGGTCCAGATGAAACAATGATCAAAAGACTGATTAACGAAAACAAGCTTGAAGATAGATTTATCATACTTGGGAAAAAGACCAACCCGTATCCTTATATGCGTAATTGTGATCTTTATGTTCAGCCATCACGCTACGAAGGGAAGGCGGTCACAGTACGTGAAGCACAGATGTTGGGGAAGCCGGTACTGATCACACGATTTCCAACAGCATCCAGTCAGGTGGAAGAGGGAGTTGACGGACATATTTGCGAACTTGGAGTTGACGGCGTCGTTACTGGAGTCCGTCGCCTTGTTGACGATAGAGAATACTGCAAAAGTATTGGCAAATCCGCAGCAAGTCGGGACTATGATAATAAGAATGAGGTAGAAAAAATTTACTCGTTAGTTCCTAAAGCGTAGCGCAGATATGAGTCGTCCATTTCAGGACGAGCGAAATATTTTCCTATCGGTTTCCTTCTTCTCGACGTTTGCCTGACGGAATTCGTCCTTGAGACCGGGAAGTTCTTTTCTTGGGACCTTGCATCGCTGGCAGCGTGGCTTACAATTATTGGGATGCTTGTCCTGTGGTAGTCGGAGTTGATCAGATTGTTCATTGTTGTTCCGATCTTTGTTACATTTTGCGTAGCGTTCAAAGGGGTCTGGAGCAATCGATTCTTCTCGTATCCTCTGATCCATGTAATTGGAAGGATGTGCTATCCCATATACCTTCAGCACCCTACGGTGCATAGTAACATTCAGATTGGTTTGATATGGATGGAATAATTCTTAAAGATATACGAGTTATAAAAACTCGTGTGGAATTTCAGTTTAAGACAACTGGTGTTCTACAGAAGTATTTCACTACAGACACAATGTTCATAGACTATCAGGAGGATATGTCTGAGGTACCAGAGTCAATTCTTGTGATTCCTTTTGTCGCAAGTATCCTGCCTCTAATGTGGATGACAAATACCGTTATGTGGGTGAGAGAACTTGATCGCACTTTTTATGATTCTGTTTCAAAGATCAAAGACGCTTATCAGCGCTTGTACTATCATTATAACCTTAAGGGTAATCTTGTTGCCGGAAGATTGGTGGAAAATACGTTCGAGGTAGAGCGTCCGACGATGCTCTTATATAGCGGAGGTTTGGATGCGAGTGCAACGTATATCCGAATAAAAAAGACAAATCCTCTTCTGTTCAATATCCAAGGATGGTATAAACATAGAGGGGATACGGATGTTGCTGCAGACGCTGATATAAGAGACATCGGGGAATTTGCTAAAACAGAGAATCTGGACTTTACATTTGCTAAGTCTAATTTTGCGGTGCTCGTAAATGATACTGTGTTCGATAAGAATTTAAAGAAAAAATTAACGGATTCCTGGTGGCACGGATTCCAGCATTCAATGAGTTTCATCTCTATTTCGATTCCACTTGCATATCTGAAGAAGATACGCAACATCTATATCGCAAGTTCAGTCCCTTTGGGGGAATATTGTATGTGTGCTTCGCATGTTACAACTGATAGTGAATTCAAGTTTGCGACAGCAGGCGGATGCATACATGACGGGTCGGAGTTAAGTCGTCAGGATAAGGTGCATATTGTGACAAACTATCAGAAATCCTTAAACAGACCTTATTTTATGCGAGTCTGCTCGTTCAATGACCATAATTGTTGCGAATGTGAGAAATGCTTCCGCACGGTTCTGGGCATTGTAGCAGAAGGGAGAAATATTAAGGATTTCGGTTTCTATATAGATGGCTCATTAAAACAACATTGGATAAATGTGCTTGATAAAAAGGCGGGCTTAATGAGCTTTGCATCAGAGAAGGTACTTCATTGGCCATACATAAGGCAAAGAATGAAGGAGAACTATGCTATAATAGAAGATAAAGATTTTGTTGACTGGTTCTTTAACTTCGATTTTGACAAGGCTAAGAAAGATGGTGTAATGAAGTATTATCGTCAAAACTTCTTCTCTATCGTAAAACGTAAACTTCATCTGTAAATCGGAATTGTCCAAAATAAAATACTGCCCACAAGAGTGTGAAAGAAATCTCGTGAAAATGCCGTGATCGCCTCTTGGAGATTTCCGTGCAACCGTTCTTTGAAGAAGATCGAAAGCTGTGAAATGACCAGCGCCCGGTTCTGGAGTGGGCTGGTCCACTTCCTGGCAATGTTCTTGTATTCCAGGAACAGAATTCTTGTCACCGCTTCGTCATTCGGGAAAAGTGACTTCGATTTTGTGGCTTTTCTGAACTGGCGATGCAGCGCTTCAACGGCATTCGTCGTGGTTCGATCCACTGGCTACGCTACCCAAATTATAAGACAAAAACGTCAATTCAATCAAATAACAAGACCATAGCCAGGAATACGGTGATGCAGTAAATGTCAAATCAATCAAATGACAAGACCATAGCTAAGAATACAGTGATGCTGTATATCCGCATGCTGATGAGCATTGTGGTCAGCTTATACACCTCGCGTGTAGTGCTGCAGACACTCGGAGTAAAGGACTTTGGCATCTATGGCGTAGTGGGAGGCGTAGTGAGCATGTTCTCCTTCCTCAATGGCACTATGTCAGGAGCCACTTCTCGTTTTCTGATGTTCGAGATGGGCAAGGGCAACTTTCAGAAGCTACGTGATTCTTTCGTTTCTGCAATGACCATTCACATTGGAATTGCGTTGGCAGTATTTTTCTTATCAGAAACAGTAGGCCTTTGGTTCCTCTCCAACAAGCTTGTTATACCTGAGGAACGCATGTTTGCAGCGCACATCGTTTTCCAGTGTAGTATATTGGGTATGTTCGTAACCGTTACGCAGGTTCCCTATGACTCCGCCATCATTGCTCATGAGAGGATGGACGTATATGCTTATATAGAGTTACTCAATGTGTTCCTCAGACTCGGTACCGTCTATCTGCTCCTCATCGGCAACTTTGATAAGTTGATACTTTATGCAGCACTCAATCTCAGTGTCAATATCGTGGTTGCAATGACCTATCGCATTTATTGCTTGAAGCATTATGAAGAAAGTCACCTGCGTTGGGGGTGGCATAAAGACATATTGAAGGAGATGACATCTTATTCGGTGTATAATCTATTGGGAAACTTTGGATATGTGTTTAACCAGCAAGGTATAAACTTCTCGCTCAATATGTTCTTTGGTGTCGTGCTCAATGCTGCAAGTTCAATAGCAACAACGGTCAGTGGAGTTGTTCAGGGATTTGTATCGGCTGTTATTACTGCATTCCGTCCGCCCATCACCAAGTCCTATGCACAGGAAGATTATGCCGGAGTAGAGCGTCTGTTTAAGCTTGCTTTGAAAACGTCCATCATTATCAACTCGCTCTTTACTATTCCACTGTTGCTTGAATTAGATACCGTACTACAATTATGGCTGGGGTTAGTACCTGAGTATACTGCGGTATTTTGTCGAATCATTCTCATTTCAATGGTTTTTAACAATATTCGATACATCCTCATCATCGGCATTCAAGCAGTGGGTCTTGTACGCGACCTTAGTATAGTCACCGGACTGTTGTACGCATTCAATCCATTCCTTGTCTTTATCTGTTTGAAAAGTGGTTTAAGACCTGAAGTAGCATACCTTGGCGACATTCTGGTTAACCTGCTTGTCATAGGATGGTCATCTGTTTTACTTCGTCGTTATATAGCTCAGATAAATGTCGTTTCGATCCTCTCCTCTATGATAGCACCAACCTGTGTGTTTATAGGAGTCCTTACGACGCTATATTTCGGAGTGCAGTATATGAAACCATCCTTTTTGCGCATTGTTATTACCACCGTTTGCTCTTCAGCATTGCTTTTTTTGCTTACGTATACTCTAATTCTTACGAGGCCCCAAAGAGCACAAGTAAACGACTTTGTGGTCAAGAAAATTTATTGGAGATAAAATATAATTACCCCCAAAATATCAATCGTAGTTCCTGTCTACAATGCAGCATCTCATATCCCCACACTTGTGGCGAATGCGCAGGCACAGACCTTTAGGGAATGGAAACTGAATGATTACAGGCGGATTGATCCACACAGCATCTGGCTACGGTTTCATAACAGGTTGACCGTTCACCAAACGTCCAGGGCGCTGTTCATGCGCCCGTGCGAGTGATTGCGCGAAGACGAAGGAACGCTGACGCAAAGAATCCGATCGGGGGCGAAAACGAAGATCCACACATCTACTTACTTACTTACTTACGAGGTATTATATGCAGTATTCAAAGAACGTGCTCTCAATCATCGAGGGGATGTCGATCAAGTACAACAACATGGTCTATGAGCTGTCGGAAAAAGGGAGGGATATCATCAAGTTGTCCTACGGCGAAGCGTATTTCAACATTCCGCTCCATGAGTTCGGCGACCTTCCTTTCCCCAATATCTATCACTATTCCCATTCGAGGGGGATCAATGATCTCAGGGAAAAATTGTGCCGGCACTATCGGGAGGAATATAAGGTCGACGTAAGACCTCAGGACGAAATCATCATCACCACGGGGGCGAAATCGGCGATCTTCATTTCACTCCTCTCGATACTTGACTCAGGTGATGAAGTGATCGTGTGGGAGCCGCAATGGGTTAGTTACACAGAAATGGTGAAACTATGCAATGCAGTACCCGTCACTGTTCCCTACACGGAAGGCGTGAAGGATTTTGAAAAGTACGTTACCCCAAAGACAAAATGCATCATTCTCTGCAATCCGAACAACCCACGCGGCAACAATCATAGCTACGAAGAAGTGCAGCACCTTCTCGATCTGTGCCAGAAACGAAATATCTATTTATTGTCGGATGAATCATACAGCGATTTCATGGGAACGGGTGAACAATTCATTTCACTCGGCAGAATTGATAAGGAATTCAAGTATTCAATCATCACGAATTCGATTTCGAAGAATCTGGGAATATCCGGTTGGAGGATCGGATACGTCATCGCCAACCGCGATCTCATCAATCAGATTATTAAAGTTCAACAACATCTTGTGACCTGCCCCCCGACAATTCTGGAGCTGTATCTTGCAAAGCACTTCGAGGAGATCATGAGTATCTGCCGTCCGCAGGTGAAGAATGTCGTGACTTTCAGGAATAAGGTGGGGAATTACTTGAAACAAACTGGCATTGATCATCTTGAAGGAAATTCTACGTTCTATCTTTTCGCATCAATAGCCCCATCGAAACTACATTCGGAGGAGTTTGCGACAAAGCTTTTATATGAAAAGAATGTCAGCACGGTTCCCGGCGCAGGCTATGGCAGATCCTGTGATAAGTTTGTCAGAATTTCGGTCGGAGTTGAACCGTGGGAGAGAGCTGTAGAGGGTATCAACAGGATGAAGCAATTGATAGAGGAAACGCGGTGACCTCTGAAAACAATACTGAAATTGAGCGGGTCACGATACTTTATCCGTAGCATCCAGGCGATGGAAATGAATTTTGACGCAAATGTACCATTGAATAGCTCCGGAGTCATGCCCTCGGCGTTGTTGCCGGGAGACTGAACCTGCCAGGTATCGGAGTCGAAAAAGCTCGGATGAGCACCGATACGGAGCTTCTCCGAAAGGCATGGGATGCCATCGAGACTTTCAATCCGCAATATCGGGGAGCATGTGTTTAATGGTGTACAGCGGCGGTGTTGATGCGTTGACAGCGTACTTGAGTCATCGTGACGAGAATCCAGATTTGGTAACGATCCAAACAACTTTTGATTTTTTGCTGATGGTGCAATTTATGCCGGGACGTTCGAGTACTTCAGCAAGTTAGAAGAGCCGACGAAGAACCCTGAGAGTTTTCAGAAGGACATCGCCCGCAAAGCATCATCAAACAGTCCTTCCTATGTTTTTGGTGACCCGAACAAAGAGGGGGAATATATTCATCGGATCGGCTCCGGTGAACTTACATTGCTGCTCAGAAATAAATTGAACGAGAACCCTCGCGCGCCGTTGATGAAGTGTATCCTGATGAATCCCTTTCGGTCATTGTATAGGTTGAATCGTTCCCTCAGGACTCCCTTCCACATTGCATGATTTAGTAACGATGAAATATGGTTTGCTCACATACACTGAACAGGGTCGCCGATTCAATATCGGGGACTATGTACAGAGCCTTGCGGCCAGGCAATTCCTGCCAAGGGTTGACGCTTTGATCAATCGGGAAAAGATGGCCCTGTATGACGGCGATCCGATAAAAATTATTCTGAACGGCTGGTTCACCCATAATACTGACAACTGGCTCCCTTCGGAAAAGATCCATCCTCTTTTCATTTCATTCCACGTGAATTCTTCTGCCGCTCCTTACATATTGAATACCCGCGCAGTGGAATATCTGAAGAGATTCGAACCGATCGGATGCAGGGACAGGTTCACAGTTACTCTTCTCGAGGAGAAAGGAATACGCGCATATTTCTCCGGCTGCCTTACGTTGACGTTGAGTTCATATGCGGTACCGGAGGCTGCAAGAAACGACACTGTTTACATTGTTGACCCGTTCTATAACTATCCACGCGCATCCACCATGCTCTCAGACTGGAGAGAAGGTGTGCGGAGTATCATGAATGGTGACGTTCTGAAACTGCACAATCGCTCCCGTGATATGAAAAGGCTCATTGACGCCGGCCTGCTGAAAAGCGCAAACTATGAGACTCAAGTGCTGCAATCCGGTAAGTATTCGGACGAAGAGAAATTTGCCATTGCGGAGTCGCTGTTGAAGAAATATGCAAGAGCAAAATTGGTGATCACATCAAGAATTCACGCCGCTTTGCCTTGCCTCGCCATGGGTACGCCGGTCATATTTGTCAACGGCTTTAACGCTTTTCTTGACACCTGCCGTTTCGATGGAATCGTGGAGTTGTTCAATAGAGTTGACGTGGACTGGAAGGGAAATTGCAAAGCGAATTTTCCACTTGGCGATAAAATTGATGCCGGCACCATGGTGACGAATTTCGGAACACATCGATCGCTCTCCGAATCGATGAAAGAGAAGTGCAAGAAATTTATTGAACAAGGAATTGGATGAGGAGTTCAGAAGCTCTGCAGGGCTAATTCTTCAGAACAAATGTTGTATCCGATGAGTCTGGGGTAAAACAGATATGATCTGCCAGACAAAATGCTCACCACATGCGGTGTAGACAAAAATGTTAGCGTACCTGGTTGTCATGGTTGTCGTTGTCATTGTTTCGTCGATAGCAAGTATCACGCGATCTTCATTTATAAGATACGTGATGCTCAGTATCGCCTTCCTGGCGATGGTTCTTGTTCCTGGGCTCCGCGACGCAAGCGTGGGAACGGATACCTCAAACTACGTCGGGTATTTCGAGCGCATACGAACATTCTCTGATGTTGCACGATTGGGGGTTGAAACTCAGGAATACGGATTTTGGGTACTAACATGGCTGGTGCATTTTGTTTCGGATCAATATGTCGCTTATTTTATTACTATTGCCGTCATTGTTATCGGCTGCTATCAGTATGTTATTGTGACGTACTCCCGTAACATTACTATTTCCTTTTTCCTTTTTTTTACCTCCGGTGTGTACACCTTTTTTTTTAATGGAGCACGTCAGGGCGTCGCTTGCGCGATCTATGCATTGACGATCGGCCCCTTGCTCAAACATCAAATCTCACGGTACATTACCCTTGTTCTTGTTGCATCTCTATTCCATAAAACAGCGATCGGGATGCTTCCAATCTACTTTATTTTCGATCGCCCGAACAACTTAAAGGGCAATATGATCATCGCGGTGCTGGGGATTGTCACGAGCATATTCTTCCAGGGAATAATTGGTACGGCCTCCAGCGTATTGGACCCAAGATATTCGGGTTACGCTGCTCGCGAAGCAAGTGGTGGGTATTTCGTGGTAGGTCTTGATGTGGTATTCCTCGCCTTTTTCCTTTTTTTTAAAAAGCATGTCGTGGACTATCGGGAAGAATACGACCGCTATTTGAATATGCTTTTTTTCGGCACGATGATCGGCATTGTCTCCAGCCTTGCGGGTGTCGACCCGTCGGGATTCCTCCGCTTCGCATTCTATTCTTCTTTGAGTTCAGTGCTGTTATGGCCGATCGTTTTCAGGAACATGCCAGAACGTTTGCCGAGATTCGTCGTTGGTTTCCTCTTCATTTTCGGCTTCATCATCTTATATACCCTTGAAACCATACGGTTTAGCAACCTCACGTCGTTCAGATTCAATACGTCTCTCGGTTTTTAACGGAATTTCTATGAAGCCAGAACGAAGATCCGCTCCGATATCCATCGGCATCCCGTTTTACAATGCAGAAGCATTTCTTGCCGATGCGCTTCGTTCGGTTTTCGCTCAAACGCATGAAGAGTGGGAGCTCATTCTTGTGGACGACGGATCGACAGACCGGTCGCTCGACATCGCGAAGTCCGTTCGCGACCCGCGCGTTCGCGTTATTTCAGATGGAAAGAACCGGCGTCTGCCGTACCGGCTGAATCAAATCGCGGCTGAGGCGAAGTACGATCTCATCGGCCGCATGGATGCGGATGATCTGATCTCGCCGAACCGTTTCCAGAAACAGCTTGAAATCCTTCAAAACCACCCCGGTATCGATCTTGTCACTGCCGGAGTCTGTTCGATTACAACGGACAACCGTCCTATTGGCGTGAGAGGGGGCCATCCGGAAGACATCATCTCCGGCCGCACACTCCTTCTTGGTCAATGTGCGGTTGTTCATGCGGCGATCCTCGGCAGACGAGCATGGTTCCTCCGGAATCCTTATGACGAATCGATCAACCGGACCGAGGACTACGAGCTTTGGCTTCGTGCGTTTTCGCGGGGCGATTTCAAGCTCTATATCATGAGCGACTTCTTCTACTATTACCGGGAAGAGGAGAATCTAACGCCTCGACGGCAGCTGATTGCATACGCGAGCCAGCGCAAGCTGTATCAACAGTACGGTCACCTCGGCCTGAAATCGTACGAACTTCCGTTGCTCATTGCCAAGGCATATGCGAAATCGGCAGTCGTGCATGTGTTGTCTGCTGCGGGGAGAATGGATATCCTTCTGAAACGGCGCAATGAAGCGATAACAGACAAAACGATGATGGACAATTTCACGAGAGAAATCAAACAGATTCTGGAAACGAAAGTCCCGGGTTTAGATTGAACGAAAAAGACACACTGGTTGAGTTCCGGGTCTTCTGTAAAGGTGCTTAGCGATTTTATGAAAATTCTCTTTTTGACGCGTGTGCCTATGACGGCGTCGACCTTCATTTTTCCGTTTGCGAAGAGGTTGCGCGAGCGGGGGCATCTAGTAGAATTCGCCTTTGGACCGGGCGAAGGTGTGAGAGAGATCGAGGCGTCGGGATTTCCTTTCACCATGCTGCCCATGGATAAGAGGTCTAGTTCGGTGGGGAACATCCGCGTTGTCAATGAACTCAGCACGGCGATGAGAAATGGCCGCTACGACGTTGTTCACTCCTATACGCCGGTGATCGGACTCTACGGACGGGTTGCAGCATTCAAAGCCAAAATACCCGTTGTCATTCATTCTGTCCTCGGTTCATTGCTGGCACCCGGTGTTCCTTTCCTGCATCGTGTTTTCTATTTCGCGAGCGAGCTCGCAACATCGCGCATGGTGGACCTCTTTATTACATTGAATGATGCAGACGCATGTGCGATGGTGAAATACAAGCTGGCGTCTGCCGACAGAGTGGTTTCGCTGCGGTATGAGTACGGCGTTGACCTTTCTCGGTTCGATCCGGACAAGATCGATATGGCTCAGTTTCAAGAACTACGGAAGAAACATCACCTCAACGATGGTGCTCCTGTCATTGGTTTTGCCGGGCGTATGATCGGCGCTAAAGGGATTCTTGATCTTTTCGAGGCGTATCGGCAGATCCGCGCACGAGGTACCAGAGCAAAGCTGGCATATTTAGGAGACACTCTTTCATCAGACAAGGATAGCAGCTCAGTCGAATTGTTGAGGGCCCTTGTCAGGAAGTCAGGTTTCGAGGATGACGTGATCTTCTTTGGACTCCAGAAGAATGTTCCCCTCTATCTCTCCTTGATGGATGTGGTTGTATTGCCTTCACACTACGAAGGTTTCCCGCGCATTCCCGTTGAGGCGGGTGCGATGAGAAAACCCTCTGTGTGCACTGCCGTTGCCGGAGTTGAAGTGGCAGTTGATGAAGGGGAAACGGGATTCATCGTCCCGATCAAAGATCCCAAGCGCCTGGCTGCAGCTATTGAAAAAATCATAACCGACCCCCTGCTATCGCGTGCAATGGGGAACAAGGCAAGGGCGCGCGTTGCAGAGCTCTTTGATCAGAATAAGATAGTCGACCAGCAAGTACGGATCTATCAGGAGTTTTTCATGAAGAAGGAAACCGGCGCTGCCTATACCGTTTGAGTTCCGATTATTTCACGTACCATTGACCCATGCAGCAATCTCCAATCATCCGAAGTTTATACCGCACATATATCAAAAGAGCCATCGACCTTTTGCTGAGCATCATTGTACTTCTACTCGTTTGGCCATTGCTTATCGCGATCTATATTGTATTGCGGATCAAAATGGGGAGCCCGGTAATGCTGCAACAAAAGCGGCCGGGCTTTATGGGAAGGCCGTTCACGATTTGCAAATTCAGAACAATGACGAACGAACGTGATGCGGACGGCAATCTTCTCCCGGACGATCAACGCATCACTCCTATCGGACGTACGATACGCAGTTACAGCCTGGATGAACTTTCCGAAGTGTTTAATATTCTAAAAGGAGAAATGAGTTTCGTCGGTCCGCGCCCACTCATGATGCAGTACCTGGATCGGTACACGCCGGAGCAGGCACGCCGGCACGATGTGATGCCGGGGCTCACAGGATGGGTGCAGGTGAAAGGCCGGAACAGCCTCACGTGGGAGGAGAAGTTCGCGCTCGACGTTTGGTATGTCGATCACCAGTCTTTCACTCTGGATCTAAAAATTTTGTTTATGACCATCTGGATAGTTCTGGGGCGGAAAGGCATCAGCCAGGAAGGGTACGTGGCCGCCGAAGAATACCAAGGCTCTCGTGTGGTCAAGGATGATTCGGAGAAAGCGTCCAAATCCGCGGCGGGTCAAGGAGGGTCATCGAACTCTTCAGTCGTTCTTCCCTGGGAACATGGTTCAGAGTTTCAGTTGAGAGAAGACGTCCAACACAATCGACCCGCCGTGTACCCTTGGGATGGAAAAGGGATCTTCTTTGGATCCGGCCGCGATGCCATCAAGGCAATACTGATTTTTGGAATGGCTTCCCGCGGATGGAAGCGTCTCTGGCTGCCCGCCTATTTTTGTCAGGAAGTCGTGAGCGCAATTGCCGAGAGCGGCATCCCTCTGCACAGCTACTCATCGTGGTATCCGGGGAAAAACGGCGTGAGCGAAGCCCCCAGATTCATGGCCGGTGACGTTGTCTTTATTGTGAATCATTTTGGCCTGCACTCCGACGCAGGACAAGGATTTGACATGAGTCATGCCTCGGCGGTCATTGAAGATCATACGCACGACCCATGGTCCGCGTGGGCTTTCAAAAGTAAGGCGGACTATTGCGTAGCATCACTAAGAAAGACCTTGCCTGTTCCCGATGGCGGTGTACTGTGGTCTCCCAAACAGCAAGAATTGCCGACTGCGCCCCGGCTCACTGACGAGCACCGGAGCGCGGCCGAAAAGAAACTCGAATCGATGAGGCTGAAAGCTCTCTTTCTCAAAGGTCAAATAGCTGACAAGTCCGGTTACCGGGCCCTTTCGTTGGCCGGAGAAGAAGATCTATGCGGCCGGGACATCTCCGGAATATTGGGATGGACAGAAGAGAGGCTCGATAAGTTTCCCGCACAGGAATGGAGAGAAATGAGGAAACGAAATCATGAAACAGTACGTCCGTCAATGTCATCCTTAAAATGGGTTCAGGTTGTCTCCTCCCACGTGATGACCGACATTGTTCCTTTTTCATGCATTTTGCTTTTTGATACCGCCAAACGGAGAGATTTCGTACGCGCGAAGCTGATCCAGGCCGATATCTATCCGGCAATTCTCTGGTCTCTTGAGAGGCCGGCCGTCCAGGGTATTCCTTCGGACCATTCGGATGCAAGCAGGCGTATGCTCTCTATCCATTGTGACATGAGATATTCCGCACAAGATATGTCCTATGTCGCCGACTGCATTAAAAGATTTGGTTACGAGTTCAAGGGCTGATATCCGGTAAGGGGACCAATCACCATCGCCCGATGCCGAGTACCGCAGCGTGGTGGAGGACTCCTTTTTTAAGACCGCATCCAACACAGTACCTTCGGAAGGATTCAGACCGCACCCTAGCGCTTAAAGGCAGCAATCGAAGGCATACTCATCACTTTGTAAATTAGCGTCCCCAATAAATTATGATTCTCAAAATAAAAATATTAGATCGACGATGGAAACTCTAAGAACCGATCAGGCATCTGATTGGCTGGCAGTTCTCACTCGCATGAAGGCATATGACTTCTACTATCTTCCGTCATACCATCGGCTTGCCGAAACGCAAGGTGAAGGTGTCGCCGAACTGTTCGTCCATCGCGACGGTGAGTATGTCATTGCGATTCCTTTGGTGCTCCGTCCGGTTTCAACAAAACAAGGGCCGGGGCAAGTTGACGATGGGCTTAATGATGCCACATCTGTTTATGGATACGCCGGTCCCCTTGCATCAGACTGGAATATGCCGGCCGAGGTGATCAAGAATTTCCAAATCGATCTTCGCGAGAGTCTTGAGAAGAAAAGAGTAGTATCCGTTTTCTCAAGGCTTCATCCATTATTTCCGCAACGGCCGTTGCTCCACGGTCTTGGGAACTACAAACCTGAAAGTCAGACGATCTCAATTAACCTTTCACTTACGCCCGCGGATCAAGTTGTGCAATATCGACAGGGTCATAAGCAGGACATCAGAAAAATCCGAGATATGGGAGCGACCTGTGGAATTGATCTTGAACTAACACATTTGGATGCTTTTATCGAATTGTATTATCGCAACATGAAACGTGTTGGAGCGAAAGCCGAATATTTCTTTCCACGGTTTTACTTCGATAGACTCATGGAAACGACTGATGCAATGGTTAGGCTCTTTGTATGCACGATCAAAGGTGAACTTGCGTGTGCAGCGATTTTCTTAAAATGCGATAAGATCATTCAATACCACCTCTCCGCTACATCGGAAAAATTCCAAAAATTCGCCCCGACAAAACTTTTGCTTGACACTGCAAGACAATGGGGAGTTGAGCATGGGGCAATGACCCTTCATTTGGGCGGCGGAGTTGGTTCGAGCGAGGATGCCTTATTTCAATTCAAAGCGGGTTTCTCTAATGTCAGGCACGAGTTCTTCACATGGCGTTGGATACTGTCAGAAAATGATTACTGGAAGCTGACCTCTCTTAAAACCGGAACAAATCAAACAGACATCAATCAATCTCTTTCCGATAATTTCTTTCCTGCATATCGCGCTCCGCAATTAGCAGAAAGCCTTGCAGCAAACTCCTCCCAAACTGCTGACCCGCTGCGTAATGATGTCGGTTCGGCGCCGTTGCCTGCTGTTGCCCCGGCGAAATTCTCTCCTGTGCAAAAGACTGTGCCCGCTCATTCTGCTGCCGAACCAAATCATTCAATGAGCGGAGGAGCGGGAGTTCAGCCGCGTACCGAGGGTCAGAAGAAAACTGTTCGCATTCTCGTCTTGGGAGGCGGAGGTCACGCTCGGGTCGTCGCCGATGCCATTTTGAGCCGTTCTGCAAAATACGGGGGTATGGAACTTATTGGATTCCTCGACGACGATCCGACGATGAACCAGCAAACCGTTTTTGGGAAACCGGTGTTCGGCCCTCTGCACGAGGTTAACCATATCCCCCACGACATGGTGGTTATTGGAGTTGGAGACAATGAAGATCGCCAGAAACTTTATGAAGACCTTTCCAAGCGGGGCGAAAAATTCGTAACAATCATTCATCCGAATGCAACCGTCGCTCGCGATGTCAAGATCGGTCGGGGCTCGGTCCTGTTCGCGGGCGTAGTAGTGAATACTGGAGCGAAGATCGGGGAGAACGCGATATTGAATACAGGATGCACGGTCGGGCATGATTGCACGGTAGGACCGCATGCGACCATTGGTCCTGGCGCACATCTTGGTGGAGCGGTGCGCATTAGAAAGGGAGCATTTGTCGGTATCGGGAGTTCAATCCTACAGACCAGGACCATTGGAGAATGGGCAATCGTTGGGGGCGGTGCAGTGGTATTACGAGATGTTCCCCCGCGGACGACCTTTGTGGGTGTTCCTGCACATCCTATCAAAAAACATTCTGTTTTTCATAAAAAACAAACAAGTTCACTCAGGGTCGTCACGCTGGATTACACGGACGAATGGATGGGGGCGCTAAACGGACTCCATGATTTTTATCATTTGCCATCGTATAACGACCTGGCGAGGCGTTTGAACCAAGGAGAGCCGAGGCTCTTAGTCTATGAAAATGGGGAATATCGGATCAGTCTGCCGTTATTGATCCGCCGGATCGATTCAGGTGTGGATGGTCCCCGGGGGGAGCAGTGGTTTGATGCGACGTCGGTGTATGGCTATGCCGGGCCTGTAGCTTCTCATTCCGATATCCCGGTCAGGATCAAGCACGATTTCCACGAAGCGTTGACGAAAGCGCTCATAGAAATGAAGGTCGTCAGTCTCTTCTCAAGGCTTCATCCTCTGTTGAATCAATCATCTCTCCTCACCGGGATCGGAGTCATCACCGGAAACGGCTACACTATTTCAATCGACCTGAGACTTCCGGAGGAAATGCAAGTGGCCCAATACCGCGGAGACCACAGAAGAGGGATCCGGAAACTCCGGGAGATGGGAGCGGTTTGCGCGATTGATGCTGAACTCACCCATTTGAACGCCTTTATCGATTCGTATTATCACAACATGGAACGCGTGGGAGCGAAACCCGAATATTTCCTTCCGCATTCTTACTTCAAAAGGCTGATGGCCACAACGGAGGCGACAGCGAAACTCTTCGTATGTTCGATCGAGGAAGAATTTGCTTGTGCTGCAATTTTCTTAAAATGCGGTTCGATTATTCAATACCACCTCTCGACGACATCGGAAAAGTTTCTAAAGTACGCCCCCACCAAACTTCTTCTTGACACTGCACGGCAATGGGGAGTTCAGGAGGGGGCCGCGACCCTTCATTTAGGCGGCGGAGTGGGCTCGAGCGAGGATTCATTATTCAAATTCAAAGCCGGGTTTTCTCAAATAAGGCATGAGTTTTTCACCTGGCGGTGGATACTCCTGGAGAACGAGTATCGGAGGCTGACATCCTCTAAAACCGGAACAAGGGAGATAGACGTCAATCAATCTCTTTCCAATGACTTCTTCCCCGCGTACCGGAGATAGAATCGCAGGTCGGTTCCCTGGTAGGACATCTGCGCTTCACCGAATACATTCTTTCGTTATCGGAAAGCAAAAATGTAAAAAACAATGTTCAACAAAAGAAATGGCATCAGGTATATGTACGACACAGACCATTTCTCTTTTTAATCAAACTATAGAAAACTGTTATGAGTGATCTCACAATGGAGCCTACCGCAGATTCGCCCAACGTCATCATAAAATTCAAGACGTGGATCTCATCACGAAAGAATTCAACGTATTGGTTGCTGGTATTTGTTGTTGCCAGCATATTCTATGGCCTAACAGCCCAGACGACTATCCCCTGGCAGGACAGCGCTCGGTTTCAATGGAGAATCTTGACGAAGGATTACTTCTGGCTGGATGGAGTAGGTGCCAATGCCCATCCATTGCTCATCGTTATCGGCCAGATCGTTAAACTTATCCCTATTGGTAGTTTGTTTTGGAGGCTGAACTGGATCAGCGGCCTGGGGATGGCGGCGGCACTGGCGAATTTCATGGCAGTCGTCATGCTCTTGACAAATCGGCGCTGGGTGGCCTTGTCGTTCACTGCAATGTTCGGCCTGTCGCATATGATCTGGTGGCTGGCAACAATTACGCAGACCTACCCGATTAACCTTACATGGATGACGCTCCAATTGCTGCTGCTTGTTAAGCTAATAAGGGATCCGCATTGGCAGCGTTTGGCGATCCTTGCATTTGTCGCGGGACTGAATCTGTCGCTCCACGGTCTCGCATTGCTAATGATTCCCGTCGAGGGCCTGCTCGTTCTCTATCTGATTTTCAAAAGAGAATTGCCGCTGTGGTCCCTTGGAATCGCGGCTGTGACGTACTGCACGGGTGCGGTTTTGTTCATTGTCCTCGTCATCAAAATCTGGATGATCTCCGGCAGTCTGCACTTTGCCCTTTTTGACGCATTCTTCGGTGTCGCGTACGATTTGGTGACAAATACGAAGTTTTTGACTGAGTACACAATTCCTAATGCTGCAATCGCATCGTTGAGTTTCATAAACGTGCTATTTCCGCTGGCAATCGTCGGGTGGATAAAATTTCGTCAGCGTCTGGGAACCACCACCGCGTTAGTGCTCGGCGGTATTACACTTATCGACATCGTATTCGTTGCTCGTCTTAATGCGGTTGAGATATGGATATTCTGTCTGCCGGCGATGACGATGATCGCGCTTGCCGCCGCCGTAGGGGCGAATTATCTAATTGAGTTGTCTGCCGGATGGCGCCGTGCGGTTATTGTTTTGACCATCGCTTCGATCGTTGGCATGCCCATTGCCTACGGAGTCTTGCCGGATGTCCTGCAGAGGTGTGGAGTTGAGGTCAACAGGCCCCGGATGCTTCCATTCCGCGATGAACTGCGGTACTGGATCTTTCCGTGGAAACAAAACGAAAACTCGGCGCAACGATTCGCTGAGACCGCTTTTCAGGAAGCGGCTCCGAATGGCGTTATCATCAGTGACCAGACTCCTTTTTCCGTTCTCCTGCTGGAGCGGTGGGCAAATCAGAATTTTCAGGGAATTGGAATCCGCGGCAATTCGTTCGGGAGAGTCAAATGGCCGGGAAGTCCGCTGCCATCATATAATAGCAGCCCGAGTGAGTTCCGGGCCCTCTTAGGAGACCGTAGGCTGTACGTGGTTTCTCCCATCTACATAGATGCTGTCGACACAGGAATTCTTCGAGATGCGAAGGTGGAGAAGCTCCCTGGCGAAGTTCTCTACAGAGTATTGTGGAAGTAGAGAGAAAAAAGCGGCGAGGGATATTGAACCGGGCTGACGGCGCTTGTATTCGTCCAATTACTTAAGGATCCCCATGATGTCATCACTCGCGAAAACCACGAAACCGTTTGCCGGACTCTCCCTCGATCTTGATAATGAATGGTCGTACCTCAAAGCCCACGGCGATGCAATTTGGAAGGACTACCCTTCGTATCTTCCTGTTGTTGTTCCCAGGATTATCTCTCTTCTGGCGGAATTCGACCTCAAGATAACATTCTTTGTCGTCGGTAAAGATGCCGAGATTCAAAAGAATCGTGAAGCCCTCTCAATGATCACGAAAGCCGGTCATGACGTGGGCAACCATTCTCAGAATCACGAGCCGTGGATGCGGGAGAGCGTGTCTGAACGGGAGATCGAGGAGGCGGAAAAGCTCCTCGAGCAGGTAACGGGGATACGTCCAACCGGTTATCGGGGACCCGGATACAGTATGTCGAATGAGACTCTGAAGGTTCTTGCACGCCGGGGATACCTGTACGATACTTCGACGCTTCCGACATTCATGGGGCCGCTTGCCAGGCTGTATTATTTCATGAATACTTCGCTTAGTCGTCAGCAAAAAGAGGAGCGAGGTACGCTTTTCGGCACATATCGGGACGGCTTGAGACCGCTGAAGCCCTACAGGTGGCAGGTCGACACCTCGACGCTGTTCGAGATCCCCGTCACGACGATTCCGCTTTTAAGGGTGCCTTTTCATTTCAGCTACGTACTCTATATTAGCACATTCTCTCCGTTTCTTGCCCGGCTGTATTGGCGATCGGCACTTCGCATTTGTCGTGCGGCCGGAGTGGAACCCGTTTTGCTTCTTCATTCTCTTGATTTTTTGGGCGTCGATGATGTTTCAACGCTTTCTTTTTTTCCAGGTATGAACATCCGTTCTGATGTTAAGCTCCAACGCATTCGGAGCTATCTTACAGATCTGGTAGCCGGACATGAAGTACTTTCCATGAATAAATTTGCGGTCACACTCAAGTCACGAGCCGGGATCAAGATCCAAGTTCCTGATTTTCCTCCGGTCTAATTGGTTCACTCCCGAATGCCTGTGCGTAATGCCTATGGAGATCTATAAGAGCAAGTCAGATAAGCCATTATTGGACTGGCAGTGGAAAGAACCTAGTCTAAGAAATCTCACTCACCTCATTCTCAAGTTTGCTCCTCGAAATGGAGGTCAGGCCCTCGACGTTGGATGCGGTACCGGGCGGGTTTCATTTGCTCTCGCTCGGCGCGGTTTCGAGGTTGAAGGAGTCGACATCGAGGAGCGTGTCATAAAGCTTGCACGTTTGCTTGCGATGAGAGCGGGACGAAATGTTCAGTTCCAAGTTGCAGATTTTCGGGAGCCTGGATTAGTAAGGCAAAATTTTTATGACCTCGTTGTATGCGCTGAGGTGCTCGAACATGTCAGCGACTACCGTCGAATTATCGAGAATATGCACACGGCTCTTAGACCGGGAGGCCGTCTCATTATCACGGTACCACTGGATCTTCGAAAATGGTCGGTCCTTGACGAATATAGCAGGCATATTCGGCGATATACCGTCGAACAAGTCAAGGAAGAACTTAATCAATTCTGCAACGTGAGGACTTTCGTAACAGGCTTTCCGTTCTATAGATTGCTGGTGCTTGCTTACATAGCGAAAATCCGGCTCTTTGGTCAAGAGCACTCGATCGAAAAACTTTGGGGACAACCGGGCACGCGTCTCATCGCAGCTTTGGTGTACCCCTTTGTTCGTCTCGATAATCTCTTCTCATTCACCCGGCTGGGAGACATGCTTGTTGCGACGGGGGATAAGCGGCTCGAACAGCAAAACCCTTACACGGCGTCGATCCAGTGAGTACTGTTTTCATGTTCAGAAGTTGAATGGAGAGAGATGCACAAAGACTTATGAACAGAGTATCCTAAACGCTCGAGGAAGGTAATATGCGTGCCTCATTGCCCGACCAAAGACTGATGCAGACAACCAGCGGTGTGGACTACTATCACTGGAATTACAAGTTTCCCATCAAGTACATCCAGAGGTTCAGATTTAATGCAATGTTGCGCCTGATCAACGGAAGGAACTTTGGAACTTTGCTGGAGGTCGGGACGGGAAGCGGGATTTTTCTTCCGGAGCTTTCGAAGCATTGTCAGGCTCTCTTTGCAATTGATGTCCACGACAAGATGGATGCCGTGAAGAGACTTTGCGATGCAACGGACATTAAAGCCGACCTTTCTCGGCAGTCATTGGAAGCGACGCATTTTAAGAATGAAACGTTCGATGCAGTAGTTGCGGTCAGTGTTTGGGAGTTTGTCGACGAGCTGGAAACAGCTGTGCTCGAGACCAAGAGGATCATGAAGTCTGGCGCAAGCCTATTCACTATCTGCCCGCAAAGGAACGCGCTATTGGATTTCATTGTGTCCCTGTACTCTCGTATTCCCGCTAATCAGGAATTCAAGAATGGTCCAGACGTAATCCGTGCGATGCTTGAAAAACACTTTGTTGTCGAGAAGAAATATTTTTTCCCTCCGGCTATTGGGCGATTCTTCCCTCTTTATCATTACCATGAATTGCGGAAGAAGTAAGAGGGCGAAGATGGCCGACATCTCGCGAAACTAATTGGATTGAGGTATCTTATGAATCTTAAGCGCGTTGCTTTCGGAACCACCACAGTGGTGCTCGGTAGCGTTTTGGTGCTACTCGGTTGCGAACTGCTTGTGCGCTTTCTAAGCCCACAACCCTACTACTACCCGCGGTACCAATATTCCGAGCAGTACGGACATCTGATGCGCAAGGGAGTGCGTATCGTGAACGGGTTGCCCGGTGTTTATGAATTTCACTACACAACAAACGAGTACGGGTTCAGAGGGCCTTTGGTACCAGCTTCAAAAATTGGTGATCGTCACAGCGTGGTCATTGTGGGTGATTCGTACTCCTTCGGCACGGGGGTTGATGACGGTGAAGAGTATTCAGAAGTGATGCAGCGATTGCTCGGACCGGATTATGTTGTTAATAATATTGCTGTCGAAGGGTTTACCCTGACCCAAGAAATCAGGATGTTCTATGAGTTCGGTATTCAATTGAGGCCTCAGACAGTAATTTTGCAGTTCTGCGGGAACGACCCGGGAGAAAATCCTGCGGAGCCGGTGACCGTATATAGAGACGGCCATTTTGTTTTCAGAGATACGGGCGATGTCAGTTCTCCCCGGATCCAGGCTTTCCTGGCGAATTCACCAATCCAAAAGTCACAGCTTTACAATTTCTTGCGCCTCAGGGTCATTATTCCGCTCTATGAGAAATTGCACGGAGAATCCAATTATCCGGGCCAGACGGGGGACTTCGATAACCACCGACCGATCAAACAGGATACTCTGGGTTCACCGCTTGAGCGGTACTATAACGATCTCTTCGTTCCCTTCGCGAAAGACTTGAAGAAGCGGGGGATACGCATGTTGATGATCTCCGTAAACGGCGAAGTTGATCGGTTCCCGGCTATTAAAGCGAAGATTCTGGAATTAGATCACGATGGGTTTTTGGAGTACATCGATGTGCAGCCTTGGTTTTTGGGAGTCACCGATTTCGGCAGTCCCGAGGGGCATAAATGGGGGGCAAAAGCGCACAAAATCATCGGTGAACATCTCGCTGCTGTTTTGCAAACAAGCCGGTGAAGAGTGTCAACGCTTCGGGTTACTTGCGCGGCGGCGCAAAGTTGACGGCAAACTTCGCTGTCCGTAAATGGACTGCAATCTGAAACATCTGAGCCAACGTTAACAAAATTACTTTGATTCCAAGGGCATAAGAGGCCATGGCAAGTATAAAAGGGAGTTCTATTCGCATTATCTCGCTGGACTCGAAGGACGAGTGGAGAGATGCTGTGAGTGGACTTCATGACTTCTATCATTTGCCTTTCTTTCACGAGCTTGCAAAAGATCTGGACGAAGGGGAACCGAAGCTTTTTGTTTATGAAGGTGGAGGTTATCGGATTAGTCTGCCATTATTGATTCGACGGATTGATACAGCCTTGGATGGCTCTGGCGGAGAGCCGTGGTTTGACGCGACGTCAGTGTATGGGTATGCAGGCCCAGTGCCTTCTCACCCCGATATCCCGGAAATGATAAAACAAGACTTCCATGAATCGCTGACGAAAGCCCTCACTGAAAAAAGAGTGGTCAGCCTATTCTCAAGGCTTCATCCATTTCTCAATCAGGATCATTTGGTCGCAGGACTGGGGACGCTCGTCAGCCAGGGACACACAGTCTCCATTGATTTGAGTATACCAGAAAAATCCCAGGTTGGTCTCTATCGCGAGAATCATCGCCGCGGATTGAAGAAACTGCGTGAGAGAGGAGCGACCTGTTACGTCGATGAAGACTTTCGCCATCTTGATGCATTTATCAAGGTATACGGCGAAACAATGCGTCGCGTTGGTGCGACGGAGGATTACATTTTCCCTCATCTGTATTTTCAGAAGTTCGTCTCCACAAACGAAACTGATGTTAAACTGTTCGTTTGCGAAATTGGAAATGAAATAGCATGTGCAGGCATTTTTACAAAATGCGGAGATATCGTCCAGTACCATCTCGGAGGCACCTCCGAATCTTCGCTGAGGTTTTCGCCGATGAAACTCGTTTTAGACACCGCACGGCATTGGGGGTATGAACATGGGGCAAAGATTCTGCATTTGGGAGGGGGGGTCGGTACGCAGGATGATTCACTGCTCCAGTTCAAGAAAGGCTTTTCGAATCGGTTGCACACATTTAATACCTGGCGATGGGTTCTTTTTCAGTCAGTGTATGATCAACTGGTAGCCGCCTTCAAAATGAAGCAATCAAAGCCCCGGCCGAAACAACCGGCTGACTTTTTCCCCCTGTACCGGTCCTGAAGTCTATGGACCCAAAGTAGAGAGCCGAATGTGCAGCAACTCCTCAATATCATAACGTATCTTCAGCTCTTTCTGGCGAACGGACTCTTCCTCGAATTGTTGAAAAGCGGGTTTGGAAAGTTCTTCGGCACCATGGCGTACATCGATGTCGCTCTGGATGTAAATAAATTCCGGACCGCTGTCCCGTCGCGCGCAAAGCTTAGCGCCCGTCCTGTTCGTGAGAGCGACATTCCCATTTTGAGATCGATCCTTTCGGACCCGGCGTCCTCTTCTGTGGGCAGACTGGAAATTGTTCGCCGTCTGGCAATGCTGACTGCCGGGATCAAAACCTGTTACGTTGTGGAAGATTCCGACGGGAATGTTCGCTTTCTCCAGTGGCTGATACTTCCGGAGGAGAACGAAAATCTCCGCTCACATTATGGAGATTGGTACCCCAGGCTTTCACCGGGTGAGGGGCTGATGGAATCCGGTTATGTGTTTCCTTTGTACAGAGGAACCGGAGTTTTAGCAGTCGCTTTTGGAAAGATCATAGAGACAGCTTCCCGATCGGGTGTCAAAAGGATCCTGGGAATGATCCCCGAGCAGAATACAATTTCTCTGGCGAGCTTTATGAGGCTGGGATTCGAGCCGTACCGACTGAGAATCGAGAAGCGCCTTTTTGGCCTAAGGAAAAGTTCGACGGTCGCACTTTCTCTGAGGGATGAAGAACCCAAGCTGAAAGAGCTGCTTACTCCCGCAACAGTGGGCCTCTTCCGTAAGACGAATGCCTTACACGTGAAAGAAGTTCTGCACACCCATGGCTGAAAGTTCAGGAAAGGTCTGTCTGATTACCGGCGCCACCTCCGGTATAGGCGCGGCAGCCGCGCTTGCGGCAGCTCGTTCCGGCGGTACCGTTGTTATTGTCGGACGCAAGGAGCGCAAATGCATACAACAGGTGAGCAAGATCAGACGGACAGTACCCGGCGCTCATGCCGATTATTTGGTGGCGGACCTTTCGTCGCAGCAACAGGTAAGAGATCTTGCCTCGCAGTTCATCGCCCGCTATCCACGGCTTGACATCTTGATCAATAATGCCGGCGCCTATTTCGGGAAACGCGAACTCAGCGTCGATGGACTCGAAATGAATTTCGCTCTCAATCATATGGCTTATTTTCTGTTGACCAACCTGCTTCTTGGCCGGCTGAACGAAGCTCCATCCGGAAGAATAGTTGTCGTTTCTTCGGGGGCGCATGCAAATGGAAAAATCGATTATGACGATTTGCAGACGGAAAGAGATTATAGCCTCGGGAAGGCCTACGCGAGATCAAAACTGGCGAATGTTCTCTTCACGTATGCCCTCGCCCGCCGCCTTGGAGGCACGCGAACCACGGTAAATGCTCTTCACCCCGGCCTGGTCGCCACAAACCTCGGCAGCAACAATAACTGGCTTAGGACGAAGCTGAGGAATTTGCTGAAAAGGCAAATGCTCACTCCTGAAGCTGGGGCGAAAACAATCGTGTATCTTGCACTTTCCGAAGAAGTGAAAAATGTGAGCGGGAAGTACTTCTATGAATGTAAGGCGATTCCGTCCTCGAAGGATTCGTACAATGAAGCCGATCAAGAGAGGTTGTGGCAAATGAGCGAACGTCTGGCAGGCCTTGTGCATTAAAGACAAGTTCAAAGACTTTTGAGTTGTAGTGGATAGAATAAATGTAGGAGCGGCGTAACAGTTTGAGAATCTTCCTCTCGCTCCCCAACTCAGTTCGGGAGCGGCTTCGGTGACTTGTCTTTTGGCTGAAGACATCAAGAACGAGAGAAAAGATCGCTGGTCAATTTTAGGCATCACCCATGGAAGTACTGCCTTGACTATAAAAAGTTACAGCGATACATTATTCACAATAAAGTCCGTGAGATCGATCCGGCGAACACGATCCTCCGTAAAGCAGTCTGATTTGCAATGCAAGGTTGTATGACTAAAGGGGAGGAGCAAAGAAAGTCCATCGCAGCCGCCGAACCTCATAACATCAAGTCCGGTAATAAGTTAAGCGTTCCATTGACGGAAAATGACGCGCGTGCGATGACCCGCAACAGCATCGATTCTGCCGTGCGGACATCACTCGTGATTCCTTGTTACAACGAAGCGGAGGGAATTCCTCAGCTCTGCCAGAAGTTAACGCCTCTGGTCAACAGCCTGCGCGACAATGGGGGAGTGGAGGTCCTTTTTGTGGATGACGGGTCTACCGACGGAAGTGCGGAAGTCATCCGTCAGTTGGCGGGGGCGCTCCCTTATCGGATCCTTACCCATTCACGAAACCGCGGCCTGGGAGCCGCGCTCCGGACCGGGTTCAGCGAATGCCGCGGGGATGAAATTGTCACGCTGGACAGCGATTGTACTTATGAGCCGCTCAAGGCGCTGGATCTTTTAAGTGTACTGCGCGAGGGGAATGATGTTGTAACGGGAAGCCCGTATCATCCCCGGGGGAGCGTGGTAGGCGTGGTCCGCTGGCGTCTCTTCATCAGCATGCTTCTCTCCCGGCTTTACTGGTTGATTCTCCCGGTTCGTCTCTATACCTATACAAGCTGCTTTCGTTCCTACAGAAAGGAAATTCTTTCTAAGCTTGACGCACCCGATGATGGATTTCTCTCCGTTGCGCAGCTTTTAGTTTCAGCAATCCTCGGGGGAGCCAAGGTGGCAGAAGTGCCGGCGCAGCTTACGCGCCGGAAGTTCGGCCAAAGCCACTTGAGGACCATTCAAGTGGGTCTTTCCCATTTGCGCTACCTCTCTCGTGTCGTATGGTTTCGTGTTCAAAAGACAAATCATCGATTTAAAGTTGTTCAGACTTCCAAGGAAACTGTAAACCACCAATAAGAAGGACCAAAGTTATGACTACACCTATCAGTCTGCCAAGCGACGGCGACCGGAGCGGTCGCGATCTCGGATCGGAAGAGCTCGAACTTGTCCGCCAAGTCCTTGAAACGGGTACACTTTTCAGCCCCAAGGGAAAATTCGTCGCGCGGCTCGAACGGGAGTTCGCTGCACGATACAACATGGCTCACGCACATGCCTGCAGCAGTGGGTCCGCTGCGGTACATTGTGCCGTTGCAGCCATCAATCCGAATCCGGGGGACGAAATAATCACCACCCCAATTACCGATATGGGCGCGCTGTCGGCGATCCTTTATCAAGGCGCCATTCCGGTGTTTTGCGATGTCGATCCGGACAGCTATAACGTCACCGCCGAGACCATCGAGAGACGTATTACTTCCCGGACAAAAGCGATCATCGTCACGCACCTCTTCGGCATCCCGTGTGAAATGGACGAGATCATGAAGTTGAGCAATGCCCGCGGAATTCCGGTGATCGAAGATTGCGCCCAGGCGTTCGATGCGACCTATAAAGGCAAGTTCGTCGGGACGATGGGGAAGATCGCATGCTACAGCTTCCAGCAGGGAAAACATATGACCACGGGAGAAGGGGGCATGGTCACGACAAACGACCCCGATCTTGCCAGAAGAATGTTTCTGTTTATCAACAAAGCATGGGGATACGGCGATAAGAACCCCGACCATTACTTCCTTGCCCCGAATTACCGGATCAGCGAGATCATCGGGGCCGTCGCTCTCGCCCAATTTGCTAAATTGAGCGGCGTTGTTTCCAGAAGAAGAGCGTCGGCTGCAAAATTCACCGAAAAAATTTTGGGTATTCCGGGCATCACCCCTCAAAAACGCCCGGCCAATAGCGACCCGGTCTTTTGGAGGTACTGCGTGAATATTGATGAGGCGAAGACCGGAGTCGGCCTCACTGAAATTGCGGCGAAAATGAAAGCCGCAGGCATTTTCACTGCCCCGAGATACATCGGCAAGCCGGCCTTCGAATGCCAGATCTTCAGGGATAAAGTGACATTTGGAAAGAGCAGCTGGCCGTACACGGATTCCAGCCGCGCTGGGCTGCCGCCTGTGGATTATAATCGGAATAATTTCCCCGGTTCCATCAAAGCGCTGTCACAGGTCCTTGTGATCCCATGGAATGAATTCTACACCGACGAGCATGTTGAATACATCGCCGATCGGCTCCACGCTTCCGTCGGAGCGGAGGTCGGAGCGCAATGAGCACCTCTGACTCGACACTCAGGTTCGGTCTTGTGGGCTGCGGCCGGATCAGCCAGGTACACCTTCAATGTTTGACAAAAGAACCCCTCGCAAAACTGGTCTCAGTCGCCGACACGGACAAGAAGGCGGTCGCGAGCACTGCAGAAGCGTTTGGAGCCAAAGGGTTCCCGGATGCGGCGCAGATGTTTAATGAAATGAAGCTTGACGCCGTTATTATTTGCACGCCCCCGAATACTCATCGCACACTGAGCGAATTGGCGCTGACCTCCGGCATCAATGTTCTTTGCGAAAAACCGCTCTCCCTTTCCGTTGATGAGGCAGAAGCCATCAATGCAGCCGCAAAACGGAGCAACAAGATCCTGATGATGGCATCCAAATTCAGGTATGTGCAGGATATCATTCGCGCAAAGAATCTTATGGAAAGCGGAATCCTCGGCGAAGTGATTCTGTTCGAGAACGAGTTCTGCTCGCGCGTTGATATGAAAAACAGATGGAACGCCAAATTGGATGTCGCCGGCGGCGGAGTACTCATCGACAACGGAAGCCACAGCGTGGACATCGTCCGGTATCTGATCGGACCCATCGTTGACCTGCAGGCAATTCGCGGGAAAAAATGGCAGCAGCTTGACGTAGAGGATACGTGCCGGCTGTTCGTCCGATGCGCTGACGGTACGATGGCTTCGATCGACCTCTCCTGGTCAATTCACAAGGAGAGCCCGTATTTCATTCATGTGTACGGGACGGCCGGTACCCTGGAAATCGGGTGGAAAAATGCGCGGTACAGACAGAGCGAGAAATTGGATTGGGTGAATTTCGGTTCAGGCTACGACAAATTCCAGGCGGTCGGGGCCCAGCTGCACAATTTCATCCGCACCATCCTCGGCGAGGAGCGTCCGTTGATTACTCCGGAGGACGCGATTCAATCGGTCATGGTCGTGCAATCGGCCTACCGGAGTGCCAGCCTCGAGCAATGGCAAAAAGTGTCAAAATGAAAGAAGAACGATTTCCCGGCTGCCGTGTGCACCCGACGGCGCTGATCGAAGACGGGGTGGTGCTGGGGACGCGCACCTCGGTGTGGGACAACGTGCACATTCGTCACGGCGCGAAAATTGGCAGTGACTGTATCGTCGGCGAGAAAACGTATATCGCCTACGACGTCGTCATCGGCAATTATTGCAAGCTGAATGCGAGCGTGTACATATGTGCGGGCGTGACGATCGGCGATTATGTCATGCTCGCCGCCCATACTGTTTTTACGAATGACCGCTTTCCGCGGGCCTTTGACCGGGTGCTCGATGGACTCGCAAGCAGCGACCCTAATGAAGAGACCCTTTCGACCCATGTCGGTACCGGCGTGACGACGGGCGCAAACGTCACGATCGGTCCCGGCCTGACCATCGGCGATTTTGCGATGATCGGCATGGGAAGCGTCGTGACTCACGACGTTCCTCATTACGGCGTGGTGATCGGCAATCCGGCCCGCCTCGCAGGATACGTCTGCACCTGCGGACCCATCCTCGTATCAATGAAGGATTTTGCGGGTAAGGCTGACGGCGAGCGGCTTGAATGCAGGAAGTGCGGGAGAGTGTATCGGAAGGAACCTGCGGGCATTACGGAAATTGAAGGACCGAAAGACGTCCATCACAGTGTGGCGTAAAAGTATAGAAGAACCGTTACGATGACAAGCCGCAGAACATGCTTTTCTCTGTGCGCACCGATTCGTTGAATTGTTAACGAACCTTACACCTCTGATTCATTCTCCATGAAACCCTCCCCCATTTTCCGCATCGTCGGCGGAGGAATGACCGGACTGACGCTTGCGTACAGACTTTCGCAGCGTGGCCTCAAAGTTGTCGTCCATGAGAGAGACCCGTACCTCGGCGGTCACACGAGCGAAGGGGAGCTTCAGGGAATTCCCGTCGAAAGGTTTTATCATTGCGTTCTTCCGACGGACACCCGCTTGTTGTCTTTGTTCGGCGAGCTGGGACTTCGCGACAGTGTCGGGTGGACCAGGACACGAACGGGGTTTTTCGTGGATGGACGCAGCCTGGAGATGACGACCACGGCGGATTTCCTTCGATTTCCGGCGATCAATATCTTGGATCGGATCCGTCTGGGATGGACGCTTGTCTATTGCGGGTTCCTCTCTGACTGGCGCCGGTTGGACAACGAACCGATCGGGACATTTCTCCGCAGGCATGGGGGGGAGAGGCTGTTCAAGGCCGTGTGGGAGCCCCTGCTCATCGCAAAACTCGGAACGCAGTACGATCGGTTCGCCGCAAGTTTTATTTGGGCGACTGCTTACAGAATGCTCTCGGCGCGGAAGGCCAAAGGAAGGTCCGAGAAACTTGGCTTCGTCAGCGGGAGGTATGGAAAGATCTTTCGGGCGCTGCGCCAGGCGATTGAATCCAAGGGAGGTTCGGTCCTCGTCGGTTCTGCAGCCACGAAATTGGAACAGATCAATTCCGCAGAAGGAATTTCCTGGAAGATCACCGTTGGAGGCGAGGTCCTCGATGCGTCGGGCGTTGTGCTCTGTATCCCCGCTCATCTGGCAGCGGAACTCCTCGGCGACGCGATGCCGGAAGCCGTTGCAGATTTGAAGAGAGTGGAGTATCTCGGAGTGGTGTGTGAAACGCTGTTGCTCAAACGATCGCTCACCCCGTACTACGTTTTGAATCTGGCCAATCGCGCGCTGCCGTTCACGGGCGTCATCGAGACGAGCAACCTGACGGGGAAGGAAGAGTTTGGCGGGCATGCGGTAGTGTATCTTCCCAGGTACCGCGATCAGAATTCGAAAGATTGGGTGACAGACGATCGGGAGATCCATAAAGAGAATTTGTCCGCGCTTCGGCAGGTCGCGGGGAATGCGTTGCGGGAAGATGATATTGTAGGATGGCAGGTCAACAGGGCGAGATACGTTCAGCCGATCCATCCATTGGGCTGGGGGGGGCAATTGCCCCGTGTGCGGCTTGCTGATGGTCTGGCGTATTTGTCAACAGCGCAAATTCATCCGTGGCCGGTCTTTAACGATGAGGCGGTTGGTAATGTGGAATCACACTTAGAAGAGATCCTCCGGATATTATAGCAGGTTCTGCTCAGCGATAACCTCGGCGTTGACAACGATGGACATCTGTCATCTGATTCTCAGCGCACATCAAAACCAAAACAATTATAAAGGAACGCAAAGACTGCATGAAGCGCATTTATCTCTCTCCACCGCACCTCGATGGTTCAGAAAAACAATTACTGTTAGATGCCTTCGAATCCAATTGGATCACGACCCTTGGTCCACACGTCGAAGAATTCGAAAAGGAGATGTGTAAGCATCTCGGCGTCAACCACGCCGTTGCGCTTTCGAGCGGTACGGCTGCGTTGCATCTTGCGCTGATCATGCTGGGAGTTGAAAGAGGGGACGACGTGATTTGTTCGGACTTTACGTTCGCTGCCACTGCAAACGCAATTCGATACTGCGGTGCAACGCCTGTGTTCATCGATAGCGACTTGACGTCGTGGAATATGGATCCAGGTTTGCTGGAAGATGCGCTGGCCGAGCGATCCAAAAAAGGGAAACTCCCGAAGGCTGCTATTGTTGTCGACCTCTACGGACAGGTAGCGGACTATAGTCGTATTCTGCCGGTGCTTACGAAGTATGACATTCCGATGGTCGAAGACGCAGCTGAAGCCCTCGGTGCGAAGTATGCAGGAAAGAGCGCAGGGAAGTTCGGCCGCGTGGGTGTGCTGTCGTTCAACGGAAACAAGATTATCACGACCAGCGGCGGAGGAATGCTTGTATCGGATGACCCCGATTTTGTTTCACAAGCTCGGTACCTTGCCACGCAGGCACGCGAACCTGTCCCTTATTACGAGCACAAGAGCGTCGGTTTCAATTATCGTCTCAGCAATCTGTTGGCAGCCGTGGGAAGAGGACAGCTCCAGAATCTGGCGAAAAAAGTTGAACGCAGGAGAGAGATCAATGCATTTTACCGCAAACAACTCGAAAACCTTCCAGGAATCAAGTTCATGCCGGAAATCTTCAATGGGAGGTCGACTTTTTGGCTCACTTGCTTAACGATAGATCCTGAAAAGTTCGGTTCCACAAACGAAGAAATCCGCCTGCTTCTTGAAAAGCACGATATTGAGTCTCGCCATTTATGGAAGCCTATGCATCTGCAGCCTGTTTTCCGGAGTTTCCCGTATCGCGGCGCCGGTATATCTGAGAAGCTATTTCGATCTGGGCTGTGCCTTCCTTCAGGAAGCGCGCTCACGGATCCCGACCTTGAACGAATTGTTGATCTTTTTAAGAGCGCGATGAAGGCATGATGACTCCCAACGCTAAGAACATTTCCTCTGCCTTATAGGATCGAAACGATCGTGAAATTTCAAAAGGAATTACTGGCGATCCAACCCCACGATGCGATCGCATCGATCACCAATGCCATCAAGAGGCAGGTTGGAGGGGTTCTTCGAAAGCGGGGAGCGGTAGTGGCCGTCTCCGGCGGGGTTGATAGTGCGGTTTGCGCTGCGTTGTGCGTCCAGGCGCTGGGGAAAGACCGTGTCTTAGCCCTGATGCTGCCGGAAAAAGCGTCGTCCCCCGATTCACTGATGCTCGGGAAAATGCTCGTCGATTTTCTTGGGATGCCATCGATCGTCCAAGACATTACTCCAATTCTTGAAGCTGCCGGATGCTACCGGTTCCAGTCAGAAGCTCTGCGATCGATCGTACCGGATTATGCTGATTCATGGAAATACAAGATCGTCATACCGTCGATCCTTGAAGCAGACCGGCTCAACATCTCCCGGCTGGTCGTTGAGCTCCCATCCGGGGAAACGAAGTCCGTGAGAATGACGAGTAAGGCATATCAACAGATCGTTGCAGCGACGAACTTTAAGCAGCGCACGCGCAGAATGGTCGAATATTATCACGCCGACCGGTTGAATTATGCCGTCTGCGGAACACCGAATCGCCTTGAATATGACCAGGGATTTTTTGTGAAGCTTGGAGACGGCAGCGCTGACTTCAAGCCCATCGCACATTTGTACAAAACCCAGGTCTATATGATTGCAGAGGCCCTGAATATTCCCCTCAACATCCGGAGCAAAGCCCCCACGACCGATACTTTTTCCCTCCCTCAAACTCAAGAAGAATTCTATTTTGCTCTTCCGTACAACTTGATGGATCTTTGTTTGTTCGGATACAACCATCATTACCCTGCGGAGGCCATCGCTGAGGCGACGGGTTTGTCCAGGGAGCAGGTCACCAGGGTCTTACATGATATTGAGTCCAAGCGGCGGGCAACGCTCCCCCTTCATCTTCCCCCATTACTCGCGCAAGACGTTCCCGAAATCACCTCCTTGAAACAATCAATTGCGGACCAGCAGCGGACTCTTTAGAAGCGGATTTTTCATTGAAGCGGTGCATCGTGAGAAGTAATTATCGGCATTTATCCGAGGAACACGATCTTCAATCTAGCGGAAGGTAGCAGTATACAATGTGTGGTATAGCGGGTGTTATTCACACGGAAAATCGGCATGCCCCTCCATCGGCTGAATTGCTGCATGCGATGATCGGAGCGATCCGCTATCGCGGACCGGACGAATTCGGACTTTACCGGGACCATCACGCCGGTCTTGCACATGCCCGCCTTTCGATCATCGATCTCTCCGGCGGACAGCAGCCGATGTGCAACGAAGATGGGTCGCTATGGATCGTGTTCAACGGGGAGATCTTCAATTACATCGAGCTGCGGAAAGAGCTTCAGTCGCTGGGCCATCGCTTCCGAACTCAATCCGATACTGAAGTTATCATCCACGCGTACGAAGCCTGGGGAAACGACTGTTTTCTCAAGTTCAACGGTCAGTGGGCTTTTGCTCTTTGGGATGCTAAGGAACGAAAGCTTGTCTTATCGCGAGATAGAATCGGCGTGCGCCCCCTTTTCGTTCGCCAGGCGCATGGAAAAGTCTGGTTTGCGAGCGAAGTGAAAGCCATTTTTTCGGATCCCGAGGTCTCCCGGTCGATGGATCCCCGCGGACTCGACCAGACATTTACGTACTGGGCATCGCTTTCCCCCGTTTCCGTCTTTCACGGTATAGAAGAAATTCCCCCTGGATCTGTGCGCGTCTACGACAGCACGGGTGTGTACCGGGAATGGCTCTATTGGCGGCCTTCCTATGCCGACCCGCGGGAACCGTATCCCCTTTCGATAGCCGATGCTACGGAAGTGTTGCGCGATAAATTAATGCATGCAACAGAGCTCCGCATGTTGCGTGCTGACGTTCCTGTTGGAAGTTACCTCTCAGGCGGACTTGACAGTTCTCTCGTCGCCTGGATGGGTGGGCAGGCAAAAAAAGGAAGGTTTCAAACCTTCTCCCTTCGCTTCGACGATGCTGAATTTGACGAGACGTCCTTTCAGAAACTTATGGCATCGCAGCTCGACAGTTCGCATCATGACATCCTCGTTTCGAGAAGCGACATTGCTCGCGTTTTTCCTGAAGTTGTGTGGCATACGGAACGGCCGATCTTACGGACGGCCCCCGCGCCGCTCTATCTACTTTCCCAAGAGGTTCGCCGGTTCGGAATCAAAGCAGTTCTCACGGGGGAAGGGGCGGATGAAATGCTCGCAGGCTACGATCTTTTTCGGGAGTCCAAAATTCGCCAATTCTGGTCGCATCAGCCGGAGTCGAAAATCAGACCGCGATTGTTCGAGCGGCTTTATCCGTACCTTGGCCGGTCTCCAAATCAGGCGAAAGGGATGGCGCTTCAATTCTGGAAACAGGGGCTCGAGAAGGCCCGCCTTCCCGGTTTTTCACACGGACCTCGCTGGTCAACGACCTCCTCTATAAAAAGATTCTTTTCCGGCGACATCCGCCAGAACATGAGCACCAATCCTGCACCGGACGTGCTCGCCTCGCTCCCCGAAGAGTTTGCCGTATGGGATCCGCTCGGCCAGGCGCAGTACCTCGAAGTTGTAACGTTGCTCTCGGGGTATCTCATCTCGTCGCAGGGGGACAGGATGTTGATGGCGCATTCGGTCGAAGGGCGATTTCCATTTCTTGATTCCGACGTCATGGAGTTCTGCAACGGGCTTCCTGCGGATTATAAACTCCGGATTCTGGACGAAAAGCATATTCTGAAGAGAGTGGCGCACGGCGTGATCCCTGAGCAGATTGTTCGGCGCCAAAAGCAGCCATACCGGGCTCCCGATGCGATTTCATTCGTCGGCCCGGATGCGCCGGAGTATGTGCACGAGATGCTCTCGGAAAACGCGCTTAAGGAGAGCGGGTTGTTCGATAGCGCCGCCGTCTTGAAGTTTCATCAAAAATGTCTCTCGAAAGGAAAGGAAGCAACAGCTTCTGCGGAATTCAGCAATTCGGACAACATGGCTCTTGTCGGCATTCTGTCGGCGCAGCTTGTGCACCATCTTTTTATTAAGGGGACTCGCCCCTCCTCAAAGGATAGGATCGTATTCACGACCGCCATCGATCGAGTATCCAATTACCAACAACACGCCGTACAGGAACATCGCCTATGAAGATCACCCGGGAAGAAATCGGTTTGAAGGTCATGAGTTTTATCAAGGAGAATTTTATTTTTACGGGACAGGAGATCAACCCGGAAGAATCACTTCTTGGCTCGGGAACGATCGATTCCACGGGAATCCTTGAGGTGATCAGCTTCCTTGAGCAGACATTCGGAGTCCAGTTCGAGGACAAAGAGCTCGTAGCGGAGAATTTTGATTCGGTCGCAAAGATCCAATCGTTCATGTTTCATAAACTCGCCGGCGAAGGGGACTGACATAGTTCCGAAAAACCAAGCGAAATAGGTGCCGGAGTTTTTCGATAATCATCCATTTTTACTATCAGCAGCATGATTTATTCTTTATCGGATCTTCTCTTTCAACAGCGCGGCGACAGGGGATCGCACATTGCACTTATCGATGGGGAACGCCGGCTCTCGTACGGAGAACTCATCCGCCAGACTAAGGCATTTGGAGGGATGTTGCAGGCGAAGGGGATACGTCGAGGCGACCATGTGGCGATTTATCTGCATCGCTCCGTTGAATCGGTCGTTGCTCTCTTTGCTGTCTGGTCGCTCGGTGCGGTTGTTGTTATCATCAACGATGTTCTGAAAACACGGCAGGTCAACTACATTATTGATCATTCAGAGGCTTCCTTTCTCATTACGGATACTCGCCTCCGTGATTCGCTGACCGAATGTTTATTGAGCTCCGATCGCATTCTCACCGTCGATACTGAAAAGCCGGCCAACCAACCCTGTAATCCCCCGCGCGTTATCGGAGCCGACCTTGCGCTCATTATCTACACGTCGGGATCGACCGGTTTGCCTAAAGGAATCATGCTGTCGCATGCCAATCTTATCTCCGGCGCCGGCATTGTAGCGGATTACCTTCATCTCACGCAAAATGATATTATCATCAGTCTTCTCCCGTTCAGTTTCGACTACGGGCTCAATCAACTGTTGACGGCCATGGTCATCGGCGGAACTTTGGTGATCCAGCGTTCCGTTTTACCCGCGGATATCTGCAACACCATCGCCCGCGAGCGGGTTACGGGTATGGGAGCCGTGCCGATGCTTTGGCAGCAGTTAGCGGGGAGCCGGTCTCCGTTCATCAAAACTCAGTTTCCGCATCTCCGGTACATTACGAATACCGGCGGCCGTATGCCCGAAAGCATCACAAAGTTGTTTCGCCAGGTACATCCACAGTTGCAGATCTTCTTAATGTTTGGTCTTACCGAAGCGTTCCGCTCTACGTATCTTCCGCCGGATCAAGTCGATGTTCGGCCCGGTTCTATCGGAAAGGCGATCCCGAACGTAGAACTCTTAGTGCTTAACGAACGGGGTGAATTATGCAAACCGGGGGAAGAGGGGGAACTTGTCCATCGAGGCGCGAACATTGCAATGGGATACTGGCGGGATCCGGAAAATACTGCCAAAAGGTTCCGGCCGGCCCCATTCCAGCAGGGGAAAGGAGGGCAGGCGGAGATAGCGGTGTACTCGGGCGATTATGTAAAGACCGATGAGGAAGGATACCTGTACTTCATCGGGCGCAAGGATCAGATGATCAAATCCCACGGGATGCGGGTGAGTCCCGAAGAGATTGAGGACTGCATTTTCGCATCGCGGATGGCGCAGCACGTCGTAGCTTTTGCAGTACCTTTAGATGAAGTGAAAAGTTCAATCGTTGCCGCTGTGGTGCCGTCCGACCCCAAAACATTCTCACAAAAAGAATTATCCCACTATTGCAAAGCGCAGATGCCCGAATATTTGCGCCCGGATGTGATCTGGCAACTGGCAAGTTTTCCGCTCACCTCTTCCGGAAAACCCGACCGCGTTCGTTTAAAGGAAATCTACAAGGAAGAGAACGCCAAACTCTGAAAGGCGTCGCTGACGCTCATGCGAAACATTGTTCCCGGCCTTAACGTTGATAAATGATGAAATCGGATTCGCTCTACAGATCTCTTTTGGATCGTCTGACTGCTTCGTGGGTTGCACAGCCCGACAAGCCGGAGGAGACCCCTGAGTCGACATTGAAGGCTCTCTGCTTTTTCGCGGCGGGGCAGCCTCTATCAGTTCAAAAAGCCGCGCGTGAAGGCGTTCCACGGCTGGACGATAGTTCGCAAGCTCAACTCGAGAGGCTTGTTGAAAAACGTCTCGCCGGTTTTCCACTCGCTCACATTACTGGGCGGCAGCATTTCTTGGGGATGGAAATGCTGGCTGGACCGGAGGCCCTGATACCGCGAATTGAAACTGAGATCCTCGGCCGGGCGGCGATAAGCATCGCAAAATCCATCGCGGATGTTCACGGCTCTATTACTGTCCTGGATGTATGCACCGGCTCAGGAAATGTGGCGCTCGGAATCGCTTCACACGAGCCCCGCTCAAGAGTGTTCGGGGGGGACCTTTCCGAAGAAGCGGTGAGCCTCGCTCGAAAAAATACTCAACATTTGAATTTGAACGGCAGGGTCGAATTCAGACAGAGCGATCTCTTTGGTGCGTTTGAGTCGGAAGAGTTCTATAAGAAGATGGATCTCGTGACCTGCAATCCCCCCTATATCCCCTCGACAAAAGTCGGCGCCATGAATCCAGAGATCTCGCAACGCGAGCCCCGCCTGGCGTTTGACGGCGGCTCCCTCGGGATTACCATCCTCACTCGGTTGATCAGCGAGTCCCCCAAATACCTGAAGCCAAATGCTTATCTTTGTTTCGAGGTTGGAGCCGGGCAGGGGAACGCAATGGAACAAAGGCTCAAGAGGGAGAGTATCTACGGCAACATTCAATCGTATTTCGATGTTGCCAAAAATGTGCGGGCTTTATCGGCGCAGGTCGCGTAGAATTATCAGGACGTTTCGAACGCAGACCCCTTCATCCTGGGAAACTGCTTTACGGCAGAAGGCGCTCCGTAATAACGTGGCCGTTGTTCGTGAGGCCGGATGCAAGGTCCGCAAGAGGGGTGTTCATCGTCGTCGATCCTTCAGGCATTCGCCGGATCTATTGACAACGATTGGAAAAATCACGACGGGGCCTTCTGCAGGTCTTATCGAGGTGCCTGGGGTTGTCGTTTACCGCTTATGTTCCGCTAGCGTCCGATTTGTAAATCGCCTTATGGAGCATATTATAGAGCCAAGCAACCGCTGCACCAAATAGAAAACCGCCGGCAACGCCCCAAATCAACCCCACGATCGCCCCGCCGAAAGTCACTCGGTATCCATTGAGCAAAACAGTAAGGTGCGACATGGTCTCGCCCTTTCCTACCAGGATAGATCCTATGGTTGCGAGAAATATTGTAACTCCCCATATAATACCTATTGCCAAACCGAGAGCCCTTGCGCGAAGTTTCATGGTTGTCTCCAAGATTGTGATAAATTCAGTTAACTGGTTGGTGGGACATGCCTTATAAGGCTCGTTCAAGGAGCGTGGGTCAATTTAACTAGCGGATAGGAAAGAAGCAAGACGATTTTGCCGGGCAGACTATAGGTCTCTCATCATTGGCTTCTACTGATTTCAGTTTCTAAATACGATAAACCCTAGAGTTTTCAGCTGAACTCAAGGAAAGTTTCGATGAAATTATTTGAGATGCTTCGAAAATACGCTTTTTGGTCGTTCGACTTTCTAAAAGGGGGCGCAGTTCGAAAGCACTATCGCAGCATCATGCTCGGACTTCATGACCCATCCTCGGATCAAGCGACGCATCAACGTCATCATGACCTTTTGGCCATCCTCGATCATGCCGTAAAAACGACTCAGTTTTACAAGGATAAGAACGGCTTTCGCTCCTTGAAAGATTTTTCGGTCATTGATAAGTCAGTTATCCGCGGATCGTTTGATTCGTTTGTGTCTGACAAATTTAAGCGGCCTGAATTGCTGCCCGTCGTTACCAGCGGATCGACGGGGACGCCTTTTAAGATATTCCACGACGACAATAAAAAATTAAGGAACACTGCTGATGTCATATTCTTCACTCAAATGACGGGGTATACCCTTGGGGACAGAATCGTATACATGAAGATTTTTGTGAAGGAAAAGATGAAAAACCCCGTCAGTTACTGGATGGAGAACACGGTACCTGTCGATGTTGTCGTGTTGAATGATGCTCAAATCAAGGGCGTTCTCCGTCAGATGGAGACCAGGAGATCGACGTATGCCATCGTTGGATATGCCTCGGCGTTAGAATTGGTTTGTCGATACCTCGACAAGCAACAGGCCGGCAGAGTTAAAGCGAATGTACGGTCGATCATTGCTATTTCAGAAACGCTCAATGATTATACGAAGGATAGGCTGTTGAAATATTTCGGCGTACCGGCGGTTTCACGCTACTCGAACCTCGAGAATGGCATTATTGCACAGCAAGAAACGGGCGGATCGGATAAGTACATGATCAATACAGCAAGTTACTTTGTCGAGGTCCTGAAAATGGACACCGATGAAATCGCAGGTACGGGTGAGACCGGGCGAATAATCGTGACCGATTTGTTCAATTACGCCATGCCGTTGATCAGGTACGACACCGGCGACATTGGTGTGCTCTCGAAGGACTCAAAGGAACCGGGGAATGCGTATCTGGCAAAAGTGGAAGGGAGAAAGTTGGACATGTTGTACGATACCAAGGGGGGCCTTGTCTCGTCGTATATAGTCTATAAGAATATGTGGCAGTACACCGAGATCAAACAGTATCAGCTTGTTCAAAATGGCCCTAAAAATTATGTTTTCAAAATTAACTGCGACGGTCCATTTACGCGGGAAAAGAAGCTGATTAGCGAGTTTAAGGCTTATCTCGGAGAAGATGCAATATTCAGCGTGGAGTATGTTTCTGAAATTCCCCTTCTCTCTTCCGGCAAACGGAGATTCGTCGTCAATAATTATTCGCATAGCCGTTGATCGATGCCCGAAAATCTCTAGCCGATATCGACAGAACAATGTAAAGCACGGGTGTGGCGAAACAATGGTGCCGATATCGATGGTGCTGTAAATCAAATTGGGTATAAGGAACTCCTAACAATTATGATCAAGCAGATTTTTTATTTGGGTTACTGGATCATAACATTGGATATGGCCGCATTCAGATCCTTTCTACGCTTTGCCCAAATGAAAAGTCATCGAGGCAAAACCGGAATCATGCTGGACAGTCTCTACTGCGTGCTGCGATATAAAATTTCTATCGTAGAATATTTTCAGTTTAATTTTTATTTGACGCGGAAAGAGGACAGGGCGCAGTATGTCGGCACTCCGCTTCTCGAGGAATACCAGTTAAAAATGAACCCGAAAACTGAGCGGCATCTATTGCACAATAAGCTCGAATTTGCAAAAGCCTATGCCCGATTTATTAAGCATGCCCACGCGACCCTTGCTGATTTGCAGGAAAACAACGAGGCCGCTGCCAACGTATTGCATAATCATTCTGGGAAAATCATTCTAAAGAACGCTTTCGGCGAGGGGGGGATGGGAATCGAAGTGATCTCTGCGGCGGGTCAGAACCTGCGTTCTCTTATCGATCGTCTGGCGGCAACAGGTAATGACTTCGTTGAAGAGTACGTTGTCCAGCACAACGATCTTATGAGGCTATCTTCATCAGGTCTAAACACGTTGAGAATCATTACTCAAGTGAACGGTAAAAACGAAGTTGAACTTTTAGGTGCAACCCTTCGGATTTCTGTCAACTGCCCGGTCGATAATTGGCATAAAGGGAATTTAGCCGCCCCGGTCGACCTTGCAACCGGGACCGTTGCCGGTCCGGCGTTCTATATGGATATCACAAAGCCCGATGAATATTTTCATCCGGTGACAAAGGTCGAAATTCCGGGATTCAGAATACCGTTTTGGAATGATGCAGTGCAAATGGCAAAAGATGCCGCTGTGTACAATAGAAAGAATCGATCTATTGGCTGGGATATTGCCGTCACCGACAATGGCCCCGATCTAATCGAGGGGAATCACAACTGGGATAAAGTGATGTGGCAGCGAACTGCGAAGAGGGGATTGAAACCGCTCATCGAACACTATTTATAGAACGGATCTGGAAATTCATCTGTCCCGGAGGGCACCAATGGCGCGTCAATGATGCCCGAATCGAGGTTTTTATCCCTCCGTTTTTACGAATGTCTTCCTGCTCACCTCCGGCGGTTTTACTTCATATCGTTCAGCCGCTTTGTGTGTTCTCAGATCGCGCATATCGATATGCATCGTGGCCCCCTCTTCTCCAATGTATTGCGGAACAATCTTCTTGAAGAAATGATATACGGCCCCCGTGTTACCGGACCGTGCTGATTCAATGAGCTGTTGAATCCCCCTGTATACGCTCCCCGCATCCCCCTCTGCTCCTTCAAAATTATTCCGGCACACAAATATATTTTCATGCTTGGATCTTTCCGGCTCCTCCGTTTCATAGAAGAGTTCTTCATGCATTTTTTCCCCTTTTTGCAGCCCCGTAAAGACGATGTCGATGTCAACCCCCTCCAATAATCCGCTGAGCCGCAGCATATCCCTCGCGATATCCAAAATCCGTATCGGTTTTCCCATATCCAGAACCAAGGTCTCTCCCCCGTGTCCTATCGTGCCTGCCTGAAGGACGAGCTGGACTGCTTCCGGAATTGTCATAAAGAACCGAGTCACGTCAGGATGCGTGACTTTTATCGGGCCTCCGCTTTCAATCTGACGCCGGAATATCGGGACGACGCTTCCGTTGCTGCCGAGGACGTTGCCAAACCGTACCACGACGAAGTTCTTTCCAGTGCGCCGGGCTGCCGCGCCAACCACGAGTTCGGCGATTCTCTTCGTCACACCCATGACGCTTGTGGGGTTGACCGCTTTGTCGGAAGAGATCATGACGAGCCGTTCAACATCGTACCGATCGGCCAGATCCACAAGGATCTGCGTGCCGAGGATGTTGTTGGTCACGGCATCGATCACATTCTTCTCCATGAGGCCGACATGTTTATGCGCCGCCGCATGGAAAACGACGTTTGGCATATACTGTCTGAAGATCTGTTCCATCCGCTCCTTGTCCCGCAGGTCTGCGATCACGGAATGAACGATGACCGGGTCGTTGATGATGCCGCAACGGCTGGTAATTTCGGCGGCGATATGAAAAATGGAATCCTCTCCGTGCCCCAGAAGCACAATTTCTTTCGGCCTCAGCGCCGTTAATTGCCTGCAAAGCTCGCTGCCGATGGAGCCGCCGGCTCCGGTCACGAGCACTCGTGCTCCGTGCAGCAGCTTTGCGACATTTTGCGAATCGATCTTGATCGTTCCGCGGCGGAGAAGGTCTTCGATCCTGATATCGCGAAGTTGGGCGACCGCCGACCCCGAGAGGATCTCATGGATGCTCGGGATAGTTCTTCGTTTAACGTTAGCCCTCTTGCACGCCTGCACTATTTCCATCATCAGGTTTCCGGGCGCCGTCGGTATCGCAACGATCACTTCTTCGATCGATTTCTGCTCAATGATCGCTGCCATATCGCTGATCGGCCCCAACACATCGACGCCGTGAATACGGACGTGTTGTTTGGCGGGATCATCATCGACAAACGCAACGGGAATCAAGCCAAGCTCCGGATTCGCACGAAGCTCTTTCACGATCATGGACCCGGCGAGCCCGGCGCCGACGATCAAGACGTTCTTACCATCATTGCCCATCCCCATGCGGTCATTGAAAACGTATGCTATCCTGATTGCGAACCTCACCCCGCCGATGATCATCATCGTCAGAATGGAATCCAAGAATGGCACGGTGATCGGAAAGGAGGCGGGAAGTACGTGGATCGGCTTCAGTATGCCGAAGAATGCGATCATGGTGAGCACCCATGAAATCAGCGCGACCTCGAGCAGCGAAATGATCTCGTCGACGCTCGCATACCTCCAGTAACGGCTGTAGAAATTGAAATACATGAAAACGGACTGCTTGATGAGGAATGACACCATGGTATAGACCACCAGCGGTACGGCGAACCGGCTCAGCATCGCAGGCCAATTGTGCACCAGACAGAAGGCGGGCATCAAGCACATCCCGGGAATAACCGTGAATGCGATAATGTCGAGCAAGAATAAATGGCGATTCCGCATCTTCAGGACCGCCGCGATCATACGCTTTTGCATAGAGAGATTACCGTTTTGAATGTGCTTGTTGAATTTTGTCAGTGTCATTGTATGCCCCTTATCCTCCGTGAAACATAATGCTTCGTCGTCAAAGATACAGGAATGCCCAGCAGCATCTGCGGTCTCACTGTATAAGTAGCTCGCAACTTTGTCATCAATAGAACCTTCATGTTAGCGGCAGCGCGAATCTAGAATTGGTTTCCAACCTCTACAGGCATCAGGAATTCATTTTTTCCTTGTGGGCCTGCGTCAACGACTCGACTTCGGACTGCATCGCTGAGTGCTGCGGCGGTGACGGTAGATCGCCCGTAAGCGTGCTCCGCATGGCATTGGTCAGCTTAAGTATCGACGCAACAACGGATGCAATGAAAAGGTATTCCCGTTCAAGCTCGCCAAATGCTTCGCGAATCTTGAATTGCGTCTCCTCTCGCATGTCGACGGTCAGAGCCTCAGAATGCTCTCGGATATTCAGTGCAACAAGCGAAAGGGAGTTGTTCGCAACCTGCGAAAGCGAGTCAATGGACCTTTGATACGACTCCAGCGACGCGATCATCCGCTCGCGGTCTTTCAACATCTGCAGGTGATGCTCTTTTTCCTTTTGAAAGAGATGCCGCTCGTGCGTCCCTCTCAGCAGGATGTCGAGATGTCCGATGTCCAGAAGATCCTTTTGCATGTAGTCGTATGCCCCCAGCTTCATCGCCTCGACGGCAATGTGTTCTGTGCCGGCGCCGGTCAGCATGATGACCGGGGTGTCGTTCTTTTGTTCGTGCATCCACTGCAGGACATTGAGGCCGTTGACCCCCGGCATCATGTAGTCGAGAACGATGATATCAAATCGATGGGAGTCATTTCCTATCGTTTCGATCGCCTCGCTCCCCGACGACAAAACTGTCGTTCTGTAGCCGTATTTCTCTTTAAGCCGAAGCGCAGTACCCAACGCAAACGACTCTTCGTCATCGACAAACAATATATGAATCGGATTCTCGCTCATCAGACCTTACTCCAGGATATAGAGAATCTGGGTGAACAGATTATTTTCACAAGGGAACGTTGATCGTTGATTCTCAACCGGCACTCAGCAGGCAAATAACCCAACATCTCCGGATAAAGAAGTCCTACCCTTCAAAATCCATTACCATTTTATCGCTTATGCCGCGGATAAGCAATATAGAAAGCTCCAATATTATTAGACATTTCTAATAATTGTTTTTGTGGAAATTGAAACAGATTCAGCGTTTTTTGTTCCGAAGCCGGCCGGTAAGCGCTAACGGCGTGAACCTCTCCAGTCCTATAAATCGCCCGAACTTTTCCCCCCTACGGCCCCTCCAGCGTTGACAGCGGTTTTGAATGAGCTTGAGGGAGGATTGGACGGAGTTTTTGAAGAGGACAGGCCTGGAATTCAGACCTCCCACGACCACGGACATATCAAATTGCACCGGGCTTGGAATATCTGCGATGCAAGCGGCACAGTCATCGTCGGTATTGATCAGTTATATAGAGGAGTTGCCGGAGAGGATGGATGAGAGGGGGAAGGGGGAAGACACAGCCCAGTGTTCGTCAGGACTTCAGCTTTTATGAATTCATTTTTTCTTTGTGTGTTTGCGCTAACGAGGCGATTTCGGATTGCAGCGCGACATGTTCCGCCGATGCGAGCATGCCGCTGTCAAGCATCTCTTGCATTGCCATCGTGAGTTTCAAAATCAACGCGACGACCGACGCGATGAAACTGTATTCGCGCTTCATCTCTTCAAAAGCGCCGCGGATTTTTTTCTGCGTCTCTTCATTCGCGTCAACAGTCAACGTCTCAGAGTATTCCCGGATATTGAGCTCGACAAACGCGAGGGAATTGTTCACGACATGCGACAGCAGGTCGATCGAGTTTTGGAAAAATTCCAGCGAGGAGACCATTCGATCGCGGTCTTTCACGATCTGGAGGCGGCGCTCTTTTTCTTTTCGGAAGAGATGCCGCTCGTGCGTCCCTCTCAGGAGGATATCGAGATGTCCGATGTCCAGAAGATCCTTTTGCACATAGTCGTATGCCCCCAGCTTCATCGCCTCGACGGCGATGTGTTCTGTGCCGGCGCCGGTCAGCATGATGACCGGGGTGTCGTTCTTTTGTTCGTGCATCCATTGCAGGACATTGAGGCCGTTGACCCCCGGCATCATGTAATCGAGGATAACGACGTCGAATTGCTGGGGTGAATGTCCGATCGTTTCGATCGCTTCCCGTCCCGATGACAGCAGCGTCGTTTCATAGCCATAATTTTCTTTCAGCCGCAAGGCAGTCCCCAGTGCAAACGACTCTTCATCATCGACAAGCAGTATCCGCATCGGATTTTCGCTCATTGGCCGTCACTCCAAGTATATGTGGGAGAAACAATATCACCCCCATGCCGTACAACGGCCCTGCAGCTTTGGGTTTCACGATCATAAGCGAGTTGCAAGGATTTCACCTCTCAATTACTAAAACTGTTTCGCATCCTAAAAAATTCACCTTGCTCTTATAAGTGTCGCATTTATGGGTTCTATAAAGCTTGACGATTGTCACACACCCGAAGCCCCGCCCACAGGGTGCTGCGGCTGCACGGTCCCGCTGCCAGGAACGGCCGACGGGAAGCGCAGGAAAAAGGTTGTACCTTTACCGACAATACTTTCGACCGAAATCGTTCCGCCGTGCAGGTCGACGATAAGCTTGACCAGGGCCAGACCGAGGCCCGTCCCCCGGCCGTGGTTCACTGTATCGTTCCCGCGCACAAAGGGGTCGAACACTTTCGGAAGGAGGTCAGCGGGGATGCCCCTCCCGGAGTCCGAAAACTTGATGAGCACGTGCTCCTCTTCCAGTTCATAGCTCAAGTGAATTCGCTGGTTCGGGGGAGTGTTCTTTAAGGCATTGTCCAGGAGATTGAAAAATACCTGGCGGAGCCTGGCGGCGTCCCCCGAGATGTACAACTCCGGACCTTTGCCCATGACCACTGAAATATTCTTTGGACGCGTAAGAAATAATGCCTCGTCATAAAATTTCTTGAAGAACTGTTGAAGCGGTACGGTCTCGATCCTTAAGGAAAATGTCCCTGCCTGCATTGTGCTGAGGTTGAGAAGCGATTCAACGGTATTATTGAGCCGAAGGATATCATCGTAAACGCCTCCGACATGCTTCCGCAGCGATCGGAGCGGAAGATCCGCTGAGAGCGCGCTTTCGAGCTGGTTTCGAATTATTGTCAGGGGCGTCCGAAGTTCATGGGATGCAAATGACGCAAAGTTAAGGGCCCGGTCCCTGGCCTCGTTCAATTGCTCGACCATCGTCGATGTCAACTCAATGCTGTTCATCCCTCCGCGATTTGGGCGATGCGGGCGTTCGACCGATTTCGAAGACGAAGTACGGCCAAGGATGTTGTACAGGCGTACGTTAAGCCTGTGGACGGGACGGGCATAAAAATTATAGATGAAGAGTGCTGTGAAGGCGGCAAACAATGTGAACACGATGAGCAAGTACCGGTTAATGAACAAATTCTGGGCCGCTATTTCGCTCAATGTCGGTTCGGGATATCCGGCGACGAGCGTGAAGCCTTCGATCTTCATCGTGACGATCCGATACGATCGCTGCCCGTCAATGGTCACGGTGCGGATCGCACTTGCCGCCGAATCCCGGAGTTTGGCGAGAATTTCAGACCGGTCAAGTCTCGAAGGAAGGAAAAGGGATCTATCGTTCGAGTCAAGGACCTCGATCGAAAGGGCAGAGTCTTTCTGAGTCGAAAGCAGTTCGAGGTCCGCACGGATCTCCTCTTCCGGGGCATGCTGCGTTGCCAGCCGATGCAAGACATTTGCGGCGGCAGCGGCATTCCTGGAAAGAATGCGGTCCGATTCTTCGAGGAGCAGAGAGCGGACGAGTTTCACATGGAAGAATTGAAGGGAGACGATCGTGAGGAGCGCGAGCGAAACGTACCAGAAGAGGGCGTTCTTCAAGAATGATTTGAAATGCATTGCGACTATCGATCTCTGAGTATGAAACCTTCGCCGCGGACCGTCTCTATCAGTTTCGGGAAGAATCCTTCGTCGATTGAATCTCTCAGGTAGCTTATATAGACGTCGACGATGTTTGTGCCGGTGTCGAATTTGTATCCCCACACCTGCTCCGCAAGGCGCCTTCGTGTCAGAATAGTATTTTTGTTCCTCAGGAAGAACTCCAACAATGCAAATTCCGTCTGGGTGAGGTTAATGGTTTGCTCAGCCCTCTTGACGACTCTTTTGACCACGTCCAGCGTGAGGTCGGCGCTCTGTAAAATTGAACTGTTCAACACGCCCGAGCGCCGGAGGATCGCCTGGATACGGGCGAGCAATTCCGCCGAATCAAAGGGCTTGGTCAGATAATCATCCGCCCCGATCTCGAGTCCCTTGATTTTGTCCTGAATCGCATCTCGTGCAGTGAGTATTAGAACCGGGGTGTTGTAGGAGGACGACCGGATGTAATGAAGAACTTCAAAACCGGATTTCACAGGAAGGTTCAGGTCGAGGACCATGAGGTTCAGTTCCTGGCGTGCGATTGAATCTATCGCCGATTGACCGTCGAAAACAAGGTTCACCTCATATCCCGACCGGACGAGCAGCTGTTCAAGTGAACGAGCGAGCCTCTTTTCATCCTCGACAAGGACGATCTTTATCTTCTCGTTGGTCTTGGTTACAGAATCTTTTTCTGAAAAATTTGTCATGTCTGCAGTCGCATCCAGGGGGAGCTGAAGTGGGAGAATGATCGAACACGGTCGCGTCATCAATCGTCCTCACTCGCTCGATACGGCGCCGAAAAAACCACCTATCCGTAATGTGTCGCCTTTTCTATGTCAATCTCTTATTGCATTTTCTCGGTGAGACCTTTCACCCAAACAAGACGATCTGCCTTGGGTGACAGGGGCTTATCCGGCAGCAAGACCGAGTCTCTGTTCCCCCCCCCCCATTGCATGCCCCGCATTTAACTGAAACACGGTGAATATGCCAATGAATTTTCAACGTCCGCTGGCCTTGGATCGGTCAAGATGGTGAATCGGATAAAGCTTCCAATACCGAGGAGGCATTTTACGTATCGCCGCGAGGATTTTCATCTCTGTAAATTGCCCGTTTTTCGATTCTTGGAAATGGAGAGGACGCTGAAAATGTCTGAAATTGTTGTCAAGACGAAAATCCAGACAACGAATCCCAGCCGCCCCTCGCGATTCTGGCGATTGAACCTTCCGAGGCAAGATCCCCTTCCCATTTATCAGCACACTATAAGGTATGAGTTGAGAATATTAATTGCAACAAAGGACTTGGCAGACCGAAGGCGGCGTTCAATGACAAACTTCAACGAAAGGTCGTAACTCGTTGAAGAAACTCAACATGAAAAGACTTCTGACGCAAAAAAATCTCCTCGCCCGGAAAATTATCTGGAGGATACTACCTGGAAATTTAAAAGAGAGAGAATGCAGCGGGTCATCATGCGTGAAATGAATATACCGGGATCTCCGTCACCGGGAATTGATTCATTCCCCGAAGTCTGCCAGTATTACAGCCTCACATTCTGACATTTGGGGGAAGGGTTCTCTCGTTCCCAATCTCCGATTGGGAAAAGAGCAGATGCAATTCTCGAAGTCTCAGACGAAAGGCAACAAATCCGGAGCCGTTCCCAAATTCATTTTGGAAGGGAGAATAGAAAATGCCATTCAAAACAAAGAACCCTGCTTCCCCGATCTCTTCCACGCTTGATTCTCCTGTCATTTTGAGCTACCTTTTTTATGCCGAAATCACCCGAGGAAAAGCAGGAAGCAATCAGAACAATAAATTCCTCGTTCAAGGTTCAACACAAGAACTGACAACGAAATGGCCGACCCCGTGTGCCATGCGACCCAGGGGGCATTGATGATGGTCGCCCCCTTTATCTCTCGTCTTCGAAAGAAGGCGGTGCTGTGGACACTCATTTTGGTAGGTGCAATACTCGGAGACCTCCCGGACCTTTTGGGAGTATACGGTTTTTTTATAATGAACGACCATGGAGAGCTTTACGATAGCGCCCATACAGGCCATATTGGCAAGATCTTGGTGTTCATACCGATGTATGGCCTCCACCTTTGCCTTGATTCCATTATGCACGAGATGGAGAGGGAACGGAATATTTTTAGTGAATGGTTTTGGATCGAGGTGGCCATGTGGGTTGTAAATATTCTTTTGATCTATGCGTTTGTCAGGATGTGGAAGAAAATGTCCGCACTTGAACCCCCTACTCAAAAGGTGTGAAGAAGAGGGGATTGATCCCTGCAATATTATGTGACGAGCCGCGGCGCTTTTTAGGAGGCGCTGAAGGAGAGTATGTATCTGTTGAATAGCAAAGGGGTGTTAATAAAATAACACCCCTTTGCAATGTGTCCGCAATGAGGGTTGAGGGGAAGGAATGTTGTCATGTTGAAGTTGTTAATATAATCGCCATCCCGCTTTAGTTCGAAGAAGTTTTGCCCCCCAAAGAAACCTGGCTCACACAACTTTCAAAATCCCAAATCTTTTTCCGGCTAACTAGCCGTGTCGCAATGCGCTTGATTTTCAACGGTGCTTTGTCTATGTTCCATCGATTGAAAGCAGGCAGAATTGATGCATCATGACTTATGAAGCTTCCGCGCATATTTTTCTCGCCACAATTTCAAGACCCAGAACAGGACCGTCAATCCAACCTGCTCCATGGATTCCTCTGGTTCGCTCTACTAATCACAACCGCTTTCGCCGCCGCCGTTTCGATCCTATTTCCTTCTAACATCCTGCGTGCATCTGGTATCGTAGGTTTTGTTGTGTTTTCAACTTTGATCTGTTTCCCACTGATCTATCGGGGCAAAACGCGCCTCGCAAGTTACTCGTTTGTTTTCCTCTTCTGGCTCCTTATCACCACACTTTCTTTAACAGGCGGGGGGACTGTGGCGCCGGCGTTCGTTGGTTTCATTTTGGTGCTTCTGAGCGCTGGATTGCTTTTAGGCAAAGCTCCCGGGGCAATCGTCGGGGTTCTTTGCATTGTATCCGAGATTGTCATAGCGTATGCCGAGGCGAACTCACTTCTCCCTAAGGGAATGGTCCAACAGTCGGTTCAAACCAGACTTGTGGCTCACATTTTGTTTTTTGCGTTCGTTGCGGTTTTTATTTTCTTCTATACCAAGGGGATCGAATCGACCATATTACCCACACGCTCTGTTTCTGACGGCGAATCGACTTCAGTGCGAAAAATTCCGACCGTCCTCCTGACAATTTTCCTAATTTTCTCCGTTGGCATAATAGTCGCAGGATACTTCTATTCTAGATACCTAGGTGCGCAAATTGCAATATCTTCCGAAGATGATTTGCTGAACATATCCAAACTTAAAGCAACTCAAGTAGAGGACTGGGGGCGTGAACGGGTTGGAGACGCACAAGTTCTTTCTGAGAAGGCCTCGATGAGCGATTTGTTTCAACAATATTTGTCGCAGCCCTCGGACAAGAACCTTCGGAAAGAAATAGAGCAGTTGTTCGCCTCTGTCAGAGAGAGTTATGGCTACAGTTCCATTGCCTTTTTCGATCGATCGCGCAATCTCATCATGCAAGCAGGTGAATACAAACCGAACGAGACAAGGAACGATTTCGAAGCCTTATTTGATTCTTCTGCCAGATCGCGGACAATTCTCTTCTCTGACATTCACAAGATTCCGGCCAGCAATAATTTTCGGCTGGACCTGTTTGATCCAGTGTTCGACCATTCCGGAAGAACGTTCATTGGATTAATAGTTTTGCAGAATGACCCCAATCGTGCGCTGTTTCCGCTTGTTCAAAATTGGCCCGTCCAAAGCAGTACCACAGAATCCGCTCTGTTTAAAATGGAAGGGGATGAGGCTGTAAATTTGAGCGCGTTGCGATTCGCAACGAATGATTCGGGCCAATGGCGCGTCCCTGTAACATCCCGCGAACTTCCCTGGTCCCGCTTGCTCCAAGATAGCAGCGATATTATTCAGGGTGTCGACTACAGGGGCGTACCCGTATACGCTGCCGTGCAGAAGTTAACTGACTTTCCGTGGTACATCATTGTGAAAGAGGATGAAGCGGAAGTGAATGAACCGCTGAGACGAAACCAATGGAGCATTGGGGTACTCATCGCATTTCTTATTCTCGGAGCGGGGGGAGGAATCGCATTCTTGTGGCAGAGCAATACCTCGTCGATTTACCGCCGACAATTCCAGCTCGAGACTGAGCGTCGTGCGCTTATTGAACACTTTAATTATTTAACAAAGCACGCCAACGACATCATTCTTTTGACGGATGAACACAGCAGGATTGTCGAAGCGAACGATCGTGCGTCAACCGCCTATCAATATACTCACAAGGAGCTTATAGGGATGGACGCTCGAAAATTGCGCACACCGAGCGAGGTCGGCAAATTCGAAACGGACCGTCAAAAAGCCGAGTCGGGCAAAGGTGCGGTATTTGAGACAGTTCATATCCGCAAAGATGGAACGACCTTTCCCGTAGAAATCAGTTCCCGATCCATTGAGGTAGATGGGAAGAAATTCCAGCAAGGCATCATCCGCGATATTACGGAGAGAAAAAAGGCGGAGCAACGCCTTCGCGAAAGCGAACAGCAGCTCAAAGAAGCCCAGCAGATCGCATTGATTGGGAGTTCTTGGTGGGATGCGGCGACCGACACAACTGTATGGTCAGACGAACTCTTCCGCATCACCGGCTGGGACCCCTCGCTTCCTGCTCCAACGCAAGCCGAGAGAGCAAAACTCTATACCCCGGAAAGTTACGCGATTTTACAGCTTGCGGTCGCCAGGGCGATGGAGACCGGCAACCCGTATGATCTCGAATTGGAGATCGTCCGAAAGGATGGCGAGTTGCGCAACGTCTTGGCGAAGGGCCGGGTTACCCGTAATAACCTGAACAGCATTACAGGTCTGGTTGGTACGATGCAGGATATTACTGAGCGAAAGCGCTCCGAAAACATGATCAAAGAACGGGAGGTGCAATATCGTGAGCTTGTCGAAACGGCTCGTGATGCGATCTTCACATTATCGACCGGTGGAAACCTTACTTCGATCAATGCGGCCTTTGAATCCGCTACGGGGTGGAAAAGAGAAGAGTGGCTCGGCAAACTATTTACCGACATTCTGCATCCGAACGATGTGCCCAGGATCCGGGAACGTTTCGGCCATTCGATGAAGGGAGAGGCTCAACCGCTTGAGGAGGTTCGTGTCAAGACCAAGTCGGACAAATATGTGCTGGTGGAGTTGAGCACCGTTCCGCAAACGAGTAATGGAAAAATTGTAGGGGTCCTGGGGATAGGGCGCGATATTACCGAGAGAAAACAACTTGAAGAACAGCTTCGGCGTACGCAGCGCTTGGATAGTATAGGCAGCCTGGCAAGCGGGATTGCGCACGATCTCAATAATGTATTGGGCCCTATCTTACTTGGGGTGGATATCCTGTCAAGCAAGTTGACTGATGAATCCTCTCAGAGGATACTACAGAACATTAAGAACAGCGGCAAACGAGGGAGCGAGATTGTGAAGCAGGTCCTTTCCTTTGCGCGAGGGACCGAGCAGGAATACCGGCCGCAACAGTTGCGGTATGTTGTAAACGAGATCCATTCTTTCATACGTGAGACCTTTCCCAAGGAGATCACCCTCAGGATTGAAATTCCCAAGGATCTTCCACCCATCCTTGGAGATTCCACGCAGCTTCATCAGATACTTTTGAACCTCTGCGTTAATGCACGGGATGCCATGCCCTCCGGGGGTCATATCCGGATCTCTGCCACGAAAGTTGATCTTTCTAAGTCCGATGTCGAGAATTATTCCGGTGTCCGCTCCGGGGCGTTCGTCTGCTTATCCGTTAGCGATACCGGAACGGGCATTCCCGAAGAGATCAGGGCGAAAATATTCGACCCGTTCTTCACGACCAAAGAGATCGGAAAAGGGACCGGACTGGGGTTGTCTACTGTTAATTCTATCGTGCGCGATCATAAAGGGTTTCTCAAGCTTGTCAGCGAAGTTGGCCGGGGAACAGAGTTCAGAATCTACTTTCCAGCGGTTGATCAGGAACAAATGGTTGTCGAGCCGGAAGAACATCCGGTTCTCCCGAGAGGAAATGGTGAAGGCGTTCTCATTGTCGACGACGAGCAATCAGTTGTTAACCTTGGGCGGGAAATCCTTGAAGCGTATAATTATCGGGTGTTTGTCGCCACAGACGGAGTAGAGGCGACGCTTGTTTTCAACCGTGAGAGTCGAGGTTCAATCGCACTTGTCTGTTCCGACATAAATATGCCAAGGATGAGCGGTGTTGACTTGGCGCAAATATTGCGGGACAATGACCCTCACGTGAAAATTCTTTTGACGAGCGGAAGTCCTGCCGAGACCGAAGCGAGAAAAACAGAGATGGTCAAGTACGAGTTCTTGTCGAAACCGTTTACAGCTGATCAATTGTTGCGCGCAATTGACAAACTCCTGGATGAAACAAAAGAGAGAAACCGACATGCGTGACGAAAGAGTCTAACATCACTCGAAAACTCAAAGAGAAAGTCGGTCTATGAAAAAAGTGCTTGCTGTAGACGATGAGGATTTGATGCGAGAGTCGATCGCTCTGATTCTTCGCTCGGCTGATTATGAAGTTGTTGAAGCCCAGAACGGTCTTGAGGCGCTTCAACGACTTGAGTCCTTCACTCCCGATGTGATCGTCTGCGATGTAAACATGCCCGTGCTCGACGGATTTGGGTTTCTGAAGGAAGTGCGGAAATCTGAACGCACGGTAGACATTCCATTCATTTTTCTGACCGGAGCCACAGATCGGGCATCGCAACGGGAGGGAATGCTGCTCGGCGCTGATGACTACATCACAAAGCCGTTTGGACAGGACGATCTGATCAAAGCGGTTGAATTGCGTCTTAGCAAACATCAGCTCATGCAGGACAATATTAAGAAACGCTTAGACGAGTTTCGCAGGAACATTGATCTTGCATTGCCTCACGAATTCAGAACTCCTCTCACCGGAATCCTGGGTTTTGCTGAAATCCTTCAGCAGACTCCGGGCCTTTCTGACGAAGAGACGCTGCACATAGGTTCACGCATTCATAAGTCGGCCACGAGGCTGCACAGGCTTCTCGAAAGAATGCTTTTGCTTTCTGAACTGGACTCTATTTTGGCGAGTCCGGAGCAGAAGAAGACTCTCAGAAGCTCTATTTGCAATGTAGGACTCACCGTCAGCCGGGTAGTCGAAACTCAGGGGTTGGAATCACAAAGGAAGGATGATATTCAGGTTTCTGTTGTTAAAGCGACGATCGGCGTACTCGAGTCCCATTTAGAAAAAGTAACCGAAGAGATCGTGGGCAATGCCCTGAAATTTTCAACCAAGGGATCGATAGTGAACGTAAGCACTTCACTCGAATCCGGCCGCGTGTCTATATCCGTTGAAGACCACGGCAAGGGGATGAGCGCGGAACAGATTAATAACATTGGAGCTTTTGTACAATTTGACCGGAAACGGAATGAACAGCAGGGGGCAGGGATCGGCCTTGCGCTTGTGAAAAAAATATGCGACCTCTATGACGGCTCTCTGAGAATCGTTGGGTCGGAGACAGGGGGCACGAAAGTTACTATCACGTTCCCTGCCGCTAATTGAACTTGCTTGTTCAATACCAACTTACGGTAGTGTTGAAAAATGCAAGAGATCGCATTATGGACAACGAAGCTTCACAATATCCGGAAGGTTAGAAACGGCGCAGGCTGATTCCCGAGAAACCAGCAAGAAGACCGTTAGTGAAATTCTAAAGCATTTGGATCGGCTCATCAAGGCAGGGAATGTCGAAGGGGCGTCTAGCGAGGTCATACGTGCAAGGAAATCGATCCCTCAAATCCCTATGTTCGTGCTTTCGAAGAACGCCTTGTGCATTTGAAAGAGGAATAAGAAAAAAACGCAGCAAAGGAGAGGACACGAGCAGTTGGTTCCTGCTGTGATTGCATTGGAGTGAAACTGCAACAGCCGGGGGGGGTGTTTAGCGAATGGCAAAGCTTCTTCTCTTCTGAGAAAGTCACGTGCAACCAAAAAAGGTGTGCGGCGCACACGCTGAACACGATGCCGGCTTCTTGGAGTCTGACAAGTACACTGTATCACCCAACGCTCTCATGAGGAGAAACGCATGTCGAAACACAACAGCGGGCGCTCTTTATCGTTCTTATGGAACAGTTTCGGTGCAATACAGCCGTTGCAAACCGCGATTGCAGCGTCAGTCTCACTGGCAGTCGCAAATCTACTTGGGATGCCGGAAGCATATTGGGCACCAGTTTCCACGATCATCGTGATGCAGTCAACACTGGGAGCCTCGTGGGTTGTATCGAAACAGCGATTCATCGGCACCGTGGTAGGTGCTGCGTTCGGGGCATTGCTGGGTAGTTTTTTCACGCCAACCATAATCATCTACGGCGCAGCAATCTTGCTGCTGGGCTTTATTTGCGCAATCGCGCATCTTGACAAGAGTGCGTATCGGTTCTCGGGTGTCACACTCTCGATCATCCTGCTCGTCACGCGTTCGGGGGCACCCTGGCTCATCGGCCTTCACCGCTTCGTTGAAGTATCGATTGGAATTGTGGTGGCCCTTGCCTTGGCAGCCATCTGGCCAAACCAGCAATTGGCGCGTTCGACCCAGTAACGTGGAAGATTGCATTCTCAACAGGCTCTGAAAACTAAATCCTATCCCAACAATACTCTCGGTACGGGGACTCTCTTACGAAGAGGATTTCACTTTGTTGTGCAGAAGTTCGTCCAGCGCTTTGAGGAGTTGTTCGCCGGTGAAGGGCTTCTTCAATATACTAAGACCCTGAAATTCGTGAAGTTGCTGCATTTTCGTATCTGCCACTAACCCAGTGATCGCAATAATCTTGAGATCCGGAACCAGCTTGCGAATCGCATCAACGACGGCGAGCCCATCCAAAAAAGGCATCATCATATCGGTTACGAGGACGTCGATTTCGTCTCTGTGCTGGAAGTAAACGGAAAGACCGTGAATCCCATCATTAGCGGTGAGAACTTGATATCCAAATGACTCCAATGTGGACTTTGTAATCTCACGTATAGCAGCTTCGTCATCCACGAAGAGAATTACCTCGCCTTGACCGACCGGAACGACAGACACCTCTTTCTTTACCTGTTGGGCCTGCACTTCGGCTTCTGAAGCTGGCAAGTAGACTCTGAATTTTGTTCCCTTACCCGGTGTGCTTTCAACGTTGACAAAACCGTTGTGACTCTTGACAATACCAAAGACCGTCGAAAGTCCAAGCCCCGTCCCTTTTCCAATCTCTTTCGTAGTGAAGAAGGGATCGAAGATCTTATCCTGGATTTCCGGCGGAATTCCCGAGCCGGTATCGGCAACCGTGAGGCAGATATATCGGCCGATTTGTGCACCGGGATTCTGGCGAATGAACATTTCATCAAGGACGATATTCTCACCGATAATCTCCAATCGACCCCCATCCGGCATGGCGTCCCGTGCGTTGACACAGAGGTTCATCAGCACCTGGTCCAATTGAGTCGGATCGCCGGTTACTGTCCAGAGGTCACTCGGTACCGACACCTCCATCTGGATGGACCGTGGAAATGTCTCTTTGACAATGCTTCCTATCTCATTTGCGAGCGTGCGTAACTGAAGCACCATGCGTTCTCCCGCGGCGCCGCGAGCAAACGAGAGAACCTGCTTCACGATATCGGAACCGCGCTGCGTACTTCGTTCAATGATATCCAAGAGTGGTTGCGTGTCGGGATTCTGGTTAATGCGCTTAAGACCGGTGATACCAAGAAGAATTGGGGCAAGGACATTGTTGAGATCGTGGGCAATCCCGCCGGCAAGCGTGCCGAGACTTTCGAGGCGCTGGGCGCGCAGTAATTGCGCTTCAAGCTGCTTCTGAGCGGTCAGGTCCACATGGATGGCATATATAGCAACACAAATCTTCTCCTCGATGACGGGAATGATCATTGCCAGGACGTCGATAAGTACTCCGTCTCTTCTTCTCCGCTTAGTTTCGAACTGTGTAATCTCTCCACTGAGGGCTCGTTGGTGAACATCCTTTGCTTCTGATAACCGATCCACAGGTGCGATCAGTTCGCGCAAGGGACGTCCCCGGATCTCTTCAATGGTATACTTGAAAATATTTTCGAATGATTTGTTCACATCGAGGATACAACCTGCGGTATCCAACTGGGCCATGGCCGTGGGCGAACTCAGGAATAGATGGCGAAGATAGCTCTCCTTTCGAATGATCTCCCGCTCAGCTCGCTTCCGTTCCGTGATGTCACGTGCAATCCAAAAGACAGAATCGTGAGACATCGGGGAGACGGTGGCATCGAACCAAATGAGCTCCCCGCCAATTTCGAGGTCGTACTCCACGCTGTGTGCCTGTTGGGTCTTGAGGGCGCGGCGTACGTTTTCGAGTATGAATTCTGCCTTGTCTTCTGGAAAAATTTCCTGGACCATTTTGCCAAGCAGATCGGCAGCAGGGCGGTGGAGAAGGTTGGGGTTGGTTGTAGCAATCTTCAGATATCTGCCTTCAGAGTCAAGCTCGAAGACCACGTCCGTCATGGCGGCGAACAGTCCTCGCAGTTCTGCCTCAGACGCTTTCAACGCATCTTCGGCCTTTTTCCTTTCAGTAATATCGGGTACGAGGCTCAAGAGGAACGCTCCACCCTGCATTTGTATCAATTCGGCGGAAAAGAGGACATCCTTCACCTCTCCATCCTTGGTCCGCAGTTGCGTTTCCATGTCCTTGACTCCGGCCAGCAATATCTTTCTAGCCAGTTCGCGGCGGTGTTCGGGCCGGACCCAGACTTTGAGATCTGCCGTAGTTCTTCCGAGTACCTCTTCTTTCCGGTAGCCGAGCATTTTCAAGAAAGCGTCATTGACGTCGATGATTTTCCCATCTTCAATGCGGGTGATGCTGATTCCTATTGGACTCGCGGTAAACACCTTGTAAAATTTTCCCTCACTTTGTTGGAGCGATTTAACAGCATCGCTGAGCCCGGTTGTACGCTCTTGCAATCGTGGTTCAAGATCGTGCGTGCGTATTGCCTCATCGGGTACGTTAGTCTCAATAGTTTTGAAGACATCCCATTTCGTCCCTCTTTTTCCCAGGGTGAACCTGTGTGTGCGGGCGACATCCAGGATTTGTTCTGCCCTGGTTCCGTCGAGAGAATATGCGCTGAGTACGAGAATATGACGACCAAGAAGTGAAGTCCCGAGTTTCTCTTCATAGCTAAACATTGTCTGCAAGTGGGTTTGGTCTACACGTGCCTCGTCTACGATCGCCCTCATTCCTGAATACCCGCGCTTCTCAGCACGGATGAGCTTGTCATTCCACTGCTTGAGGATTTTTTCTTCATCAACAGCATCTTCCTTGAGATGCCATTCACTGTGTTTGACAATCTCGATTCTTCCCTCTTTGAATTCGCGCTCAAACTTCGGTTCGGCGTGTTTGAGTCCGATCGCAACTTCTTCCAGTTTGAATTCGGAGGAGGTAATCCAGAGGCAAAATTCATTTGCAGCGAGACCGATCTTGAAGTAAGAGACGACCACATCCATCAGGTCGGATTCTGTAGCATAAAAGAGGCTAAGGTGGGAACCCCACGGCGATTTGGGCAGGACGCTGAGACCAGTGTTCCTGAGATCTTCTTCGGTTGTCTCCATCACGCGATTCCCTTGTAGTGCACGACGTAGTGGATCGAGGGGACCCCCTCAGGAACGAACCTGAAAGGATTGGCGTAATGTATCGAACGAGGTCGTAAATGTCAAACTGACAGCAGCAAAGCATGGAAACTGTGCGGAAAAAGCATCAAGGAGTAGGTGGTAGGAAGAGAAAGGAAAAAGAAAAGACACAGGAAAAAGTATTAGCACATGGATAACCCTCTGAAAGTGCCGGTCAGCGTTCTTAAGCAGGAAGCACTACAGTGTCGGGGAACTCAAGGAGAAGTGGATGAGTAGTAAAAGGTCTGGAGCAGATGATGCCAACAACATAACTTCTCTAAGGGGCTCCCTCTAAGTGGGCAGATTACACCTCTAGGTGTCTAGGCGATTGTTGACTTATAGATGAGCCGATCGCTGAGGATGCGTGCGAGCTCCAACTGAATTTCAAAGTTGTTCTTGAGTAATTTCATAAATTCGTCGTGGGAAATTTTCCACACGTCGCTTTCATCTACCGCAACAGCCGAAGCAGGATAGGGAACTTGAGAAAAGAATGGGGGTTCGCCGAAACTCTGGCCTTCTGAAAAATATCCTTGGACAAATTCGCGTCCATCTTCGCTGTAATTCGACATCTTCACACGGCCGGACTTGACGATGTAGAAAAAGCTCGCAGGATCTCCTTCCTGGAAGAGCATCTTCCCCTTGTTCAGGTGGACGACCGTTGCGCGATATTTTTTGAGGATAGATTCGGAGATCATAATACACAAGATGCTCAGAACGATCGGTATTTGCAATATGGTGGTTTGCCTCGTAGTGTTACGGTTTGAGAATTTCGCTTCTCGCTCCCAAACTCAGTTTGGGAGCGGCTTCGGCAACTTGTCTTTCGGCTGAAAGTTTCACCCCATTCCCAATCGGAGATTGGGAGCGAGAGAACCCTTGCTCGGACGCTTCGAATGTGGAACTATAACACTGCCGTTGGCTTGAGTTTTGGAGGTGGTATATATATATTCACGAACTTAAAATAATATCTTCTCGACGGCTATGAATAACCAAATCCCAAAAACCCTTCTCATCGGCATCATTGCAACGGTGCTCGCACTCGCCATCATCTATATCTTCACGTCTCTTCCCAAAGGCGGGCAGGGAACAGAGGGGATGCTCCCGGTCGTTCAGCCGTCGGTGTATGAGGGAACAGACAAGTGCGCCTCTTGCCATAAGCGGGTCTCGCCGGATATTGTTAACCAGTATGCGTCCAGCACGATGGCACATGCGGGAGTTAAGTGCGTTGATTGCCATGTCGTCGACAGGACCAACCCTGAGGGGAAGGAACATGAAGGATTTTTCATCACGAGCTCTCCCACTCCGCTAAAGTGTCAGCGCTGCCATCCGTCCGAGACAGATCAGTTCGAACTCAGCCGTCACAGCGGTCCTGCCTGGATGGCACTTTCAGGACTTGATGATTTTACCCCGGACCAGAGACAACGGGTTGTACGCATCCCTGAGGTTAACCGTGATGCCGCCGGTATTGTCACTGCAACGCGGAATTCACTCTTCGATATCGAATCGCCGTCTGTGACAAAAATGGCGTGTCAAAGCTGCCACGCTATCGGCAAACCGAATGCCGACGGGAGTATCGGCAATTGCAACAAGTGTCATCTTCGTCATGATTTCTCCTTGGAACAGGTGCGCAAGCCGGAGATTTGCGGACAATGCCATCTCGGTCCCGACCATCCCCAGGAGGAAATTTACACTGAATCCGCCCATGGCGTGATGTACCACACCCAAGGGGAGAAATGGAACTGGTCTCAAAAGCGCGGTCGCCTGACGACCGCCGACATGCCCGCCCCGACGTGTGCAACATGCCACATGAGCGGTTTTGGTACGCAAGGGACTACTCACGACGTAGGACAGCGCCTGTCAAAGTTCTTGTTTGCCGCAATGACGACCGACCGCCCCGGTGCTCTCCAGGGGCGCGAAGCGATGATCTCCATCTGTATGAACTGCCACACCCGTCCATTTATTGAAAATGAATACGCCAAGGCGGATAGCGTGACGAGTTTCGTGACCGCCAAAGTGAAAGAGGCATCAGCGATCATGAACGGACTTGTCAAAGACGGCATAATCCCCGCCACTCCCTTTGCCACCCAGATCAGTTTTGATGCGTTCGATCTGTGGCACTTCTACGGACGCACTGCAAAATTCGGGGCATACATGCAGGGCCCTGACTACACGCAATGGCATGGGATCTATCCTCTCCTGGGCGAACTGACCAAGGTAAAAGAAGAAGCCGCAGAACTGCGTGTCAAACACAAAGGCCACGGCAAGCTATGAACGACGTATCAATTTTTCACCTCGCCAATGTGAAGCTGCCGATGGAGAAGAACCGGCTACTCCTCTTATTCGCCGGCGTTAACCTGATCTTCACCGGCCTCGATGTCGCTCTCGCGCATTCGATCAACAGTTTCGTTCCGCCGTACGAATGGATCCCGGTTTATTTTGCTCCGGTCGGCGCCGTGACGTGTTTTATTCTTGCCATGCGGTCGAAGCCGTCGAAGGGAGTTGTGCTTGCCCATATCCTGATGATGTGTGCAGGAGTTCTCGTCGGCGTTATCGGAACGGGATTTCATCTTAACCAGGTCCTGAGTCCGACGGGCCGGCTCAGCTGGGCGTGGATCGTTTTCGGCTCGCCAATTCTTGCTCCCCTCTCGTTCGCAGGCGTTTCACTGATAGGTCTCTACGGAGCCACAACCGAGGTCAAGGGGCAGCCGGGAATGCTCGAAGTTCCGGGGCTTGGAATTTTTAAGGCGCCGATTTCACGCGACAGACATTTCATGTGGTTAGTGGGGTTGGGCTTTGCCGGCTCGGCGGTCACGTCGATTATCGATCATGCCCAGTACGGATACACAACATTCAAACTTATCGCCGTTGCGTATGGTGTGTTTGCCACGGCGGTCGTCCTCTACCTATCGATCGCGAAAGATTGGTCGCACGGTGATCAACTGACATACTTCTGGACGATGATCGCAGCGGTCGTGGTCGGCGTTCTCGGATTCGCCTTCCATCTGGCAAAAGACCTCACCGATACCGGTCAAATAAGCCTGGAACGAATACTTGTTTTCGCCCCCGTCTTTGCACCGCTGCTCTTTTGTGATCTCGGCATCCTTGGTTTACTCGTGGTCTCCACCTCGGCAAAACCTGAAAGAACGGAAGTATAATGTATCACGTGCAGCTTCTCGGGGTCTCTGAGTATCCGTATTGAAAGCTAAATCGTAAATGTAAAACCGCAATTTTTTAACCGTCCAAAAACTTTCTCGATGTTAGGCCTTGAACTGCACGTCAATTCTCAACGATTCGGCGCTCATTACTTCTCTATCCGAACATGAGAGGTTTGTGAACGTCTCATCGGCATTTTTTCGGCGAACATTTCTCCCAACCGCTGCTTCCGTTGTCCTTGCGAGATTTGACACTCATCATGCGCTTGGGTATATTACAATCGGCGATGGAGTTCGCCAACGACCATTCCGGAAACGGAATTAATGACTCCTACACTGAAGCGTTATGCTGACGTTGTAGGAGTTTTTTCGTTTATGGAGATCGTGAAGACAAAAATTTTCGGAGGATAGATAAGCGATGAATGTTCTCTTTGTATTTCTCGGCGGCGGAATCGGTGCGACAGCACGGTACTGGATGTCAGGTTCAATTATCAAATGGACCGGACCAGGTTTTCCATACGGCACCTTGGCCGTAAATGCGCTCGGCTGCATCGTGATAGGCTTTTTGATGACGGCATTTGAAGAGCGCTTTCTTGTGACACCGTCTTTGCGCATATTCCTAACGATCGGCATCCTTGGGGGGTTTACTACGTTCTCGACGTTCAGCTTTGAGACAATTTCCCTTATTCAGGACGCAGAATATTATCGCGCGATAGGCAACATCGGATTTACGCTCTGCAGTTGTCTGGGCGGCACGTATCTCGGCACGCTATTAGGAAAGCTTTTCTAATTTAGAAGGAGCTATTCATGAAACTTTCTGGCGACGGAAAACTATTAAGGATCTTCATAGGGGAGATCGACCAGTACAAACATCAGCCCCTTTTCGAGGTGATCGTTCGAAAGGCTCGCGAGGAGGGACTGGCCGGGGCGACGGTCTTGCGAGGAGTGATGGGGTACGGGGCCGCCAGCCGCGTCATCCATTCGGCAAAGATCCTGCAGCTCTCCGAGGATCTTCCCTTTGTCATTGAGATCGTAGACACGGAAGACAAGATCAAGGCATTCATCCCGATCGTCGATCAACTATTTGAAGAAACCGGATGCGGGGGGATGTTGACGATCGAAAAAGCGGAAGTCATTAAATACACGCATGGCAAAAGGACGTGAGGCTGAGCGTGTGATAGCAGCTTCAAAGAAGAGACCCAAGATCTCGCAAACGTTACTGGATACCTTACGCAAATGAACAGCATAGCGGAAAACAATTCCGCTGTCGTCATTGACATGTTGTGTTCTTTGCCGGGAAAGAACTTGTTCGCCACATGGCGGGCGTTCGGGATTCAGACGTCTCGGAAAAAAATTCGTGTATCTCCGGCAAGCCCTGCGTTAAATTCCTCGATGCCCCTGACGCCCCTCTGCTAGTTCTTTGCCACGATCATCCTCTAATTCTCATAGTACTGGTACCCAAATGGAACGCCTGTGGGATTATTCATAGTCTCCGGGTCGAGATAAATCAATTGGAAGACGCCATTTTCATTTTTCTGAAAATACTCGATACGAACAGGATAAAACCCCTTTTCCAGAGGAAGAACAAATGATTGTGCGTTCGCCGTGGAATGAACGCCGTCGTTATCAATGATCAATTTGTCCCCGAGGAATAGTCTTGAGCCGTCCTTTGATATAAGTGCAAAGATGTAGTAGCCATTCTTTACAATTTCGAAGTAGCCTTTGAAGAGACAAGCAAAATTAGCCTTGTTCGGAAGGCCGTTCACACTGAAAGCGCTGTCGGCGACGCCTGTCTTAACGGGCTTCAGATCTTTGAAATCAGGAAGTTTCTCCCAGCTTCCTTCGTAGTATGAATACTTCAGACCACCAGAGTTGGTCTTTTCTGGTTTTGCAACCGAAGGGAGCGCTTCTCCTAAAGGGAAATCACCTTTCATCGTCTTATCGTATTTCCCGGTCATTGAAAATGATTTTACCACTAGTTGAGCGGGGCCTGTTATTGTGATGTTTTGATCAGCTTTTGGGGACGTCTTGTCTGGTTCCCTGCCATCAATAGTATATCGGAGTTCAGAGTAACTGCCGTTAAGAAATATTTTGATCGGTTTGTCTTTCAACAAAATACCGTTCATTGGATGAAAATTGATGGAGCCGTTTGAATAACCTGAATAGACGAATTTTATTCCGTCATACATTGCCTTTAATCTCACGGAATTATGCGTTTCATCTGGATATGTAACCGCCTTCCAATGCAGGTTCTTTGGAGCCTTAACCTGAAGAAGCGAATCCAAACGGCCAATATCCTGATTTTGAGATCTGCCGGCGATCCAGAAAATTCTATCCGGTGGCAGGCTGTTCAGTTTTTCGGCCGCCATCTTCATCAGGTAGCCATCATTCCACCCGAACGGAGGATCGGTTGCGTAGTATGACTGAAAGAGTTGTGGTTCGGTGAGTAAGGCGTACAGCGTGAACAAACCGCCGTACGAGTGTCCATAGATCGAATTTGTTCCGCTGGCAGGGTACTTCTTATCGATATAGGGTACGAGTTCGTTTTTTACAAAGGCAAGGAAATTGGCCGTTCCGCCCGAGATCGCAGGATCGGGGACATGCACCGGCAGGAAATCCCTGTCGCGCTGGTTCACTTTGTCAACATATCGATTTGGAATTGCTACTATTATTGCAGGTGGGACGAAATTTTCACCTTGCGCCCATTTGTAGTCAAATGAAAACGGATCCATAGCCCATTCTCCGTCCGTCACATAGATAACTTCATATTTGTCAGCTGATCCGGGCTTATAATTTTCTGGCAATAGAACTTTGATCGATCGTTGTTCCTTCAAAATGTTGGAATAGATTGAATCGCTGATTACAGTCCGTTCCTGTGCATAGACAACGCAAAAGAGCTGCGAAATGAAGATCACCATTAAGGTCAAGGGGGATGATATAACATTTTTTTTCATGATTTTAAGACCTTTCTATAATTGCTGGATGATATCTCCAAAATGAACTTATGCCTCCCCTTCAACGCATCCTCTTTTGGGGGGACTTACTCAGTCTGAACAAACGGTGTGTTCATCATGGGTAAGCGAACGGAGTGAGCGCATCGTCAACGACCCTTCGGGTCGCAGATCCGTTGGGCAGGATGAGGTGACATGTTTTTGAGATAGCTTCTAATTGATAGTTTGTTCTGGACTTCCCTTTCTTTTTATCGTGATCAACCCAGTGATCTGTGGCGTCATGGTTGTCACCCAGGCGTTCTTACCCCGCGCGCCGCATGAACGATTCCTTTCCTGATGATCTCCAATATACTATATTGGACCGTCTTTTGGGGGAGAGGTTGGTTCTAATAATTGATAGTTTGAGTAGACTTCTCGTAAGGGAGGATTCATTTATTGGCAGGCTGCGATGTTACATTTTAGTAAATCGAGTGTTCAACAAATGCACAAACTTCTGTAAACACAAGACCTTTTTTGATCTAATGAAATTCATTAAGAAGTTGCTGCTCGATTGGGGTGCTGGGAGTGTATTCACTTCCCCTATAGCACAAAGAAAATTCTTAGAAGATAAATTATGAAGAGGGCCGGTGGAAATAGGCGCAAATAGAAAGGATCGCCAGCATATCTCCAAATCAAGCATGTTGAAAATCAGGCGAGATAATCTTCGCCGGCAAGTTAACCGACTTTTGTTGTCTCCCCAACGAGATTAGTACCCCTTTTTATTGAAAAACCTGTTTGACAATATCGTTATATTTTCTGACATTTGCGCATTAGCGCAGCGTTTCAGAGCCTACCGGACAAAAGGTGCTGGAAGTTAAGGGGTGGATTTGAGCACAATCAAACCATCACTTCAGAGGGGACAGGCACCGTGAACCAATCGACCAGCCCCGAATGTATCGTCCGAGAAATTACGTGACGGAACCGCAAGAAATACTCCCGTGAAGAAAAAATCAAGATCGTGTTGGAAGGGATTACAGGGGGAGGTAAGCATTGCTGACCTCTGCCGGAAGGAGGGTCAATTCCATGTTAGCCATTAATTCCAAACAATACGGGGAATGTCATGAGAGAATCCTTCAAATTTTTTTTGATTTACATTCTCGTGGGGCTACACTATTCATTTGCACAATCAATAACCGCGAACCTGGAAGGTTGGATACTCGACGAACAGAATCGGCCGGTGGCCGGAGCGACTGTGCAGGTAAGCTCAACCGATATGCAGGGCGTTCGAGGTACCGCAACCGATGAGGGGGGCTATTTCCACATTGCTGCCGTCCCGTCTGGAGTGTATTCTGTAAGCATACGCCACATATCTTTCAGGCATGTCGTCTTCAAGGACGTCAGATTGTTCCTCGGCCAAACAACCTCCCTCGGGCAAATTCACCTGGAGGAACATGCGATAACAGCAAGTGAACTCGTGATCTCCGGAAACAGGCCGGAGATCAACTCGCGGTCCGCTGCCGATGATCGGGTGTTGACTGCTAACGAGTTCCACCTGCTTCCCATCGAACGTAATTACTTCAATATCGCCGAATTACTTCCCAATGCAAACCTGAGTTACAAAAGTGATGGTGGAACAAACTTCGCAGGAGCAACTGGAGAAGAGAACAGGTATTTCATTGATGGATCAGAGGTAACAGAACCCGAGATGGGACTTCTACGATATGAACTCCCGTATAACTTTGTCCGCGAAGTTGAAACTCGAACTGGTGGATACCAGGCGGAATATCAGAGTGCTTTGGGAGGGATCGTGAACGTTATTACCTATTCCGGCAGTAACGATTTTCACGCGTCGGTGTTCGGTTTTTTTACCAACAACGATTTCAGCAAAGCGCCAAGACTCTCTGCCGGTCAGCCGCCGTCGGAAGACTATGCCAACTACGACGCCGGCATTGGACTGGGAGGCCCTATTCTCAAAGACAGGTTGTGGTACTATGTTGCATACGATCCAGAGGCCGCTTCCGAAGACGTTTATGTGAATGGGCTGGGCTCGCAGAAAAGCCGATTGACGTATCAGAAGTTTGCCGGCAAACTCACATGGGACGTCAACGAGAGCAATCTATTGACGCTTTCGGCGTCCGGTAATCCATATTCAGGCCGCGAGATTGTAAATAACCATCCCGAATTGAATGCGATGAATCCGGAAGTCGTTAATAGAGATGTGACTTATTTGATCACTAATTTCTCCGCTTGTGGAATCCACAACATCGGCGACAACCTCCTGCTTGAATCATCTCTTTCTCTGAACTCCACGAGGGCGAACATTGCCCCGATATCCGCGTCGGGAGCTCAGCCGTCTTTCCTGGATTATGAGGAGGGAACTGCGTCAGGAGGACTGGGATTCACTGGACTGAACCCATCGACCCAGGTTGTGAATGCCTCTGTCAAAGGGACAATGACACTTTCAATGCATACTATCAAAGCAGGTCTTGGGTATTCACGTAACTCCACGACAAACGACACCAGGTGGAAGTTGATCGAACGAGATACTACCGGTTACGTCGTGACAGACGCATCGACTGTTGGTACAGTAAGCTCGGATAACTTTTGGAGTTTCTTTCAGGACTCCTGGCAAATCTCACAAAGGTTATGTCTGAATGCAGGTGTGAGATGGGATCCGCAATGGCTGATCGCCTCCGATGGAACGCTCGCTCAGAAGATTACAGACCAGGTGCAACCGAGAATAGGACTCATCTATCAGCCGGGTGAATTCGGAACGCAGAAGATCACGGCTTCCTACGGGCGATTCTATGAGCCGGTCCTGCTCAGCTTATCTGTTTATTATCATATCAAAGGAGGGTATTGGAATATCACATTTTATCCGAATGATCCGCGGCTCGACACCAGCGGAGCGCGATTCGTTCCGAGTGTTTCGGCATTTGTTTCGAATGTACCGGATGTAGAAGGACAGTACTTCGACGAATTTTCGCTTGGCTATGAAAGGCAGCTCCCGGCAGATATTAAGGCGGGGGTAAGGGGATTGTACAGGCGGCTTGGACAGGGAATTGAAGACGGCGTGGTTTCGGAAGAAAACCAGGTGAAATACGGAAGTCTCCAGGTCTATGGAAACCCGGGAAGCGGCCTGCTCAGCAGCCTTCCCACGATGGAGCGTGAGTACAGCGCGATTGAGGTGTCTCTACAGCGCTTTGCACCCGCGGGTTTTAATTTTCTTGTTTCATATGTATTGTCTCGAAATTGGGGAAACTATGACGGCTTTGCAGAGACATACGATATTACCGGCGGAGCGCTGCTTTTTCCCAACAACTCAAATCAGTTCGGTATTGCGTCCAGAATGATCAATTCAGAAGGATTGTTGCCTAATGACAGAACTCATGTCTTTAAGGGATTCGCATCGTACGCATTTGATTTCGGACTTACGGCGGGAACGGCATTCCAGTGGATGAGCGGGACTCCGCTGAACGAGTTTGGAGTTGATTCCATTTACGAAGCATCGACATTTCTTCAGCCGCGCGGCTCTGTGGGGAGAACACCGTCTATCTGGGATCTCAGCCTGCGGATCGCCTACAACGTATCAGGCCTTGTCCACTTAGGTTCTTCGACACGGTTGATCATTGATCTGCTTCATATTGCAAGTCGGCGGACAGCGTTGGACTACGACCAAAAGCATTATTATGACTACGACCAGAAATACCCTAACCCAAACTATATGGTGCCCATTCAATTTCAGCCGCCCATGTCCATGAGACTTGGAATGGAGTCGGACCTTTAGATCAGCCGTGATAGACAGAATCGTAAGTCATTATAGAGTTCTTGAAAAAGTAGGTGAAGGGGGGATGGGTGTAGTCTTTAAAGCGGATGACGCCAGACTGAATCGTATCGTGGCGCTCAAGTTCCTCCCGCGCGCGCTCACGAATGATGTCGAAGCGAAACGCAGGTTCATTCAGGAAGCTCAAGCCGCGTCCGCAATCCAGCATAACAATATTTGTATCATCCACGATATCGAAGAGACTGACGATGGACAACTCTTCATTGTGATGGATTACTATGATGCCGAGACCCTGAAGAAGAAGATTGACCGTGGACCGTTGAGAATCGAAGAGGCATTGGATATAGCGCTCCAGGTCGCACGAGGATTATCCGCTGCGCATCAGAAGGGAATCGTTCACAGAGACGTTAAGCCGGGCAACATCCTCGTTACCGGAGATGGTACAGTCAAACTCGTGGATTTCGGTCTCGCGAAGCTGTCAGCAAGCGCTTTGCTGACAAAGTCGGGTCCCGCGTCAGGCACGGTGGCATATATGTCCCCCGAACAGGCGTTGGGAGATGCGGTCGATGCGAGATCAGATATCTGGTCGCTCGGGGCCGTGACGTACGAGATGCTCACCGGCCGGAGGCCGTTTGAAGGCGACTACGAACAGGCTGTCGTTTATTCGATCTTACACCTAGACCCGAAACCATTGCGAGGGCTGCACCCCGAGATTCCGGAGCCGCTCGACAGGATCGTACACCGTGCCATGGCGAGGGCGCCTAGTGCGAGATATCAATCCGCAGCAGACCTTATACGAGATGGCCAAGCATTTGCAGCCGGTGATCTCAGCTCCAAACAAAGTCTGCGGCAAAGGAGGAAAAGGAGAAGATCGTTATTTGCTATTGTGGCGGCGATTCTCGTTGCGGTCGCGATCATTTCTAAATTCATTAACTTTGGAAAAAGTGATAGAATTACTTCAATTGCCGTTCTGCCATTTCGTACGGTCAGTGCAGACAGCACACAGGAATATTTCACGTACGGACTTACAGAGGAACTGATCACCTCCCTCTGGAGGATTGGGTCACTGAGGGTTCGTCCGATGAGTTCGGTAGTGAGGTACTCAAATTCACAAAAGAATCCCTCTGAAATCGGTAGAGAGCTTGGAGTGGACGGGGTAGTCGTAGCTTCGACTCAGCAGCTCGGCAGGCGAATTAGAGTCACCGTAAGGCTTGTTGAGATATCTTCCGACAACATTTTATGGACGCAGGAATACGAAGGCGACGCAAAGGACGTCTTCGTTCTGCAGAGTCAGATATCACAGGCAGTTGCAAGCGAGCTAAAAGCAGATCTTTTCCCACAGGAGAAAGCACGGCTTGCCGCCGCTCAGTCTGTGCATCCGGAAGCCCATGACGCGTATCTCAAAGGTCAGCTCCTTTTGCGCGAGGGGGGGGTAGCGAACTCGCGGAAAGCTATCGTGCAGTTCAGAAGGGCGCTGCAAATCGATTCGAATTTTGCATTGGGTTATCTTGGATATTCCGCAGCAATTCAGGGTCTCTCGAACTATTGGACGTATCCTCCTGAAGAAGAATATTCTCAGGTCTTGTTTGCCGTGACGAAGGCAATTGAGAAGGACCCGAACCTTGCGCAGGCGCATTCGGCTTTGGCGGTGATCAAGGCGCACTACCAGTATGATCTTGACGGTGCAGAGCCGGAGTATAAGAAGGCCATCGAACTCAATCCGGGGTCGGTGGACGCGCACGAAATGTACGCCTGGTTTTTGCAGGCGACCGGCCGTTTCGACGAAGGTGTTGGTCAGATGAAACAGGCGATGGAGCTCGATCCGTTGGATATAAACAAGAAAACGGGACTGGCGCAATTTCAACTTTTCTACGGACACTATTTGGAAGCGATCAAACTCCTGCAAGATGTATTCGACGAGGCTCCATCCAACGCCGACGCGCACGCGCTCATGGGATACGTTCTATTGATGCAGGGCAAATACACCGAGGCTCTCGCTCAAATCGAAGAGGAAGAGAAACTCAGTCCGCCTGGAAGCATGTACGTTCGGTGGGATTTTGCCTGGGTGTATGCAAAGATGGGAAACCAACCGATGGCGCGGAAGTGTCTCGACGAACTGCTCAAGTATAATCAACAACGATATTTCAACCAGTGTCTTATCGCTGCCATCTACGGGCAGCTCGGAAAGAATGACAGTGCCTTTGTATATCTCGATAAGGCGTATGCGCGGCATGAGGGGGGGCTGGTAGGGTGGCTGAAGGCAGGTCCTGCACTTGACCCGCTGAGGTCAGATCCGAGGTACGCCGCGCTATTGAAAAAGACTGGATTGGATAAGTTATGATCTCCAGAATCATTTCTTCCTGCTTGACCCGTCTATGCTGAGTGGTTCCAGAAAAATAAAGGAGCTTAAGGCCGAGATAGACAGACTAAGGTCCTCGGTCAATGAGCTGAAGATACTAAACGAGATCGCATTATCGACCGGCAGGGCGGCCGATATCGATCAGATACTGAATCTCATCGTACGGAAATGCGTCGACGTGTTTGACGTAGAGCAGGGCTCAATACTCCTGCTGACTGAAAATGAAAAAGAACCATTTAAAACAATAATACGTCAGGATGATTCGAGCAGATTAAAACATACATACCACATTGGCGCCGATATAACAGGATGGGTTTTGCTCAACAAAGAGCCGTTGATAATTGAGGACCTCGCCGGGGATAAAAGATTTAATCCAAGTATGGAAGAAAAGAAAGATATTCATTCGGTGTTGTGCGTGCCCATTTGGTGTGATGGACGGCTTACCGGACTAATGATGCTCGTTAATAAAAAGAATCAGAATAAATTCCTGGCAAATGAGCTTACTCTCTTTGCAATAATATCCGTGCAGGCAGGGCAGCTTATAAAAAACCTGCAGCTGCAACAAGAGAACTTTCAGAGGATTAAAGAGGCAGAAAAGCTCCAAGAACTGGATACGTTGAAGACGAATTTCTTTACAAACATTTCTCACGAATTCAGAACTCCGCTAACACTGATCCTCGGTCCCGCCCAGCAGATCATCGAGGAAACCCGGAGTGATGGCGTGAGAGAAAACGCAAGGCTCATTCAGAGGAGCGCCAGGAATCTGAACAGACTTGCGAACCAGCTTCTCGATCTTGCGAAGATTGAGTCAGGAAAGATGAAGCTGCACGCTTCGTTCCAGGACATTGTTCCGGCTTTGTCAGAGATCGTATCTGCGTTTCGATCATTTGCAGAGAACAAGGATATCAAACTGAAATTCTGCCCGCCTAAGAGTGAGGTGATGATCTTTCTCGATATGGAAATATTCGACAAGATCATGGGCAACATCCTTTCCAACGCGATAAAGTTCACTCCTGCGGGCGGCTCTGTCGAGGTCGCCGTTCGATCACTTGACGACGAGGCGGAAATATCCGTTTGCGATACCGGCATAGGAATCCCTAAAAATCATCTGGGAAAAATTTTCGACAGGTTTTACCAGGTCGATCAGAGTACGCACAAAGAGTTTGAAGGTACCGGTGTAGGGCTATCACTCACCAGAGAATTGGTCGAGCTGCATCATGGAACGATCGGGGTGGAAAGTGAAGAAGGAAGGGGTTCGACCTTCAAAGTTATACTTCCTCTCGGAAAATCACGTTTGCAGCAGGACGAAATTGTCGAAACGAGGTCAAGCGCAGATGAAGACGCTTCCGGCGATCTGACAACAAAGGTCGAGGATGATGTGCCCGCCCGCACGGGACCGGGAAATCAGATGATCGAAGCCAGAGACAATGTGCCATGCCCTTCCCTGCTGATCGTGGAGGATAATTCTTATGTAAGGAAACATATAGCGGCCATAATGGCAGATCAGTACGAGATCCTCGAGGCCTCGAATGGCGAGGAAGGGATCAAGAGATCTTTTGAATGCATGCCGGATCTGATCATTAGCGATGTCATGATGCCGAAGATGGACGGCCTTCAGATGTGCGCGGAATTGAAAAAGGACCAGAGGACGAGCCACATCCCGGTCATCCTGCTGACCGCGAAGGCAGGATTGGAGGACAAAATTCATGGATTGGAGACAGGCGCGGACGCCTACATTTCAAAGCCGTTCGATGCAGTCGAATTGAGAGCCAGTATTAAAAATTTGTTGAATCAAAGAAAACGGCTCCAGGAACATTTTCAGAAGTTCGGATTTGTACGCCTAGATCAAAGCCGAGTGACTTCCGTCGATCAGAGATTTCTTCAACGGGTTTCGGAAACTATCGCTCAACAGTTACCCGATCCCTCGTTTGGCGTAGACCAGCTTGCGTATAATCTTGTTGTGAGTAGATCGCTTCTCCACAAGAAACTGACTGCGCTTGTGGGCGAACCGCCCGGAGAGCTCATCAAGAAATTCAGATTGAACAAGGCAGCAAGCCTCATGGAACTGAGATCAGGCAACGTCACGGAGATCGCATACGAGGTCGGATTCAATGATCCATCATATTTCGCGGTATGTTTCAAAAGGCAATTCGGGATTTCACCTTCTCACTACCATAAACAGGAATAGACTGCTTAACGACTGATTCTGGATGGCAGCAAAGAAGTGCTCCTTATCCACCCCCACCACAAGCGTCCCACCACCCAGCGATACACAATTTTCATTGTTTTTTCCAGAGGATTTAAGGAATAAATCTGATTTCCTGGCTTCATTATTCATGTCGTACCTGATTTCCGTCGGTCTCCGGCATGGATATCGGCGAAAATTACCGGACGAAAACAACAACCGTCCTCGATCGAAGTCCGCCGAGGACATGAAGAAACAAAGGAGATAATGTCATGAAAAAACTATTAACATTTCTGGTCCTGTCGTTATTGGCCCAGACGACAGTCATGCCACAGGCTAATTCTTCGGGAAAACTCTATACTACGCTCGACACTGTTTATACCCCGCCAGGTTTCCCCCTCGGTAATTTGATGGCCACTATTTGCATTCCCATCAAAGTCAACGGCGCAGCGGTGGTATGCGCGCATGGGGCGGATGGTGTACCGTACACGCGTGGAGATTTAATCGTCTGGTGTGATTCTCTTGCCGCCCACGGCTACCTTGCCATGACGATCGACTATTATTCGTTTTCCTACGCCGACACGGTAGACACCAACGCTTGTTATCCCCTTCAAGCCAGAACTTTGAAGACCGGAGTGGAGTTCTTACGAAAGAACGCTAAACGTTTCCAGATCGACGAGGATAAAATTGCAGGACTTGGAGTATCAGCGGGGTCAGTACATTGGGGTCAGTGTTTGCCATGGGACAACGATGACGCATTTTTCCAAACCGACCCGGGAATTGACGACCATCTCAATGCCGCAGTCCTGCTTTATGGATACTATGAGTACAACAATCTTCCGGACTGGATAAAACAGCCGATTCTGCAGAATCATTTCGCATTGCATCCGGATCTCAGAGATACGAAGGCGACCTGCCTGGCAAATGTCTCCAGAATAACCACTCCCATTCTTTTGATGCACGGAAAGGCGGACGATATTGTGCCGTACGAGCAATCAGTTGCTTTCTATGACAGTCTGCAAGTGCACGGGAAGCGAAGTGAACTGATCCTCTTCGACTCTGTCGGACATGGGTTTGAATTAGATTGGGATTCCACCTACACCAATTCATGGTTTACCAAGAAAGGGCTTATAGCGAAGGACTCTGCCCTTGCTTTTCTTCAACGGGTATTCTTTACTCCGACTGGCATCGCGTCGTCGCATGGACAATTTCCGTCAGGCTTCAGTCTAATGCAGAATTACCCAAATCCGTTCAATCCCGCAACAACCATCATCTATGAGATTCCTGTTAAGGGTTTAGTCTCCTTGAAAGTGTATGATCTGCTCGGTAGAGAGGTGCGGACATTGGTCAACGAAATTAAGGATGCGGGAAGGTATCAAGTAACTATGGATGCAAGCAACCTCGCGAGCGGTGTGTATTTCTACAGCATCAAAGCAGGTGTCTTTTCTAAAACGATGAAGTTGATGATCGTGAAATAAAACCATCATGAATAATGAAAGCCATACGATGGGACAGAGTGTGCTCGTATGATCACGAACTACATAAAAAACAAACGAGGAAGGAAAATTCGAAACAATTTATCATGAGGAGGATCAAAGTGATGAAAACACGTGAATGATCAATCGGCATTTTTGCATTTGCGATAATCTTACTCGTCGGTTGTTCTGAAACGACACAGTCACCGGTTCAACCCACGGTGACCTCCATCAAAAATGGCCCGGCCAGCCCTGCTAAGGCGGGGGCGATGATTCATGCCGTTGAGGGATCGGCGAATGAAACATATAACGGCAAGAACATGGTTTGGACAATTACGGCCCATGAATTTGCCGACGCTGCGTTTGACGGTGAATACGAAATTAATGCGGCAAATGCGCTCGATGAAGCGATCCAGAAGTGGAACGGTAAAATAGTCTTCATGAAGGTGTATGACAACGTCGCTGTTATCGGGGGCGTGGAGAAGACCGGATCAACGACGGGTTGGTATGACATCTATTTTGTAATCGATAACGGGAAGAAAGGACAATCTTCGGTGCCCGATCAGACCTCCATGTATGTCGTTACGACTCCAGACCTCGATAAAGCTCAAATCTGGTGGAACGAAGATCCATCTGTCCTCATGGACGAGCTTGGGGTTATGCCGGTCGACAGAAGAAATATTACTGTCAAATGAAGAAATGACAAAGAGCGAATAAAAAAAACAATAGTCGAGGAAATGTCGTTGCGACATGGCAATTGTTGGTCAGTCCTAGGAATAGCTGACAAGCCTCCCCCCTGCCGCATTCCGGTTTATTGTTCCATCAGGATGAAACGGGTTGAGGCAAGACGTGTGGGCAATATGCTCCCTAGAAGTACGTGATTTGGTTTTGGTCAAAGCGTGTGTTCCTAAGAGGTATGTCCCCAACCGGAACAGGGGAAAAGGAACACACGACTTCACTGCTGCTCGATGTTTCCGAATATCCGTATTGATTTAATATCGTAATCGTAACCGAAATCGTAACCCACAATTACGATTAAATTCACCGAAGTGCTGGTGGCGGTTACGATTACGATTTATTTTGCGCTGAGCAAATCGACCATGGCTCGCTTATAAGGCACTTCGGAAACGCAAAATGGCGCTTATTTGGTTGCCGTGATCGTCTGTCGAAAGAAAAAAGATGGGCAAAGAAGGGATGTCCGGCAACACAAACGACGAAAGATGCAAACCCTCTATCGTAAGGGTGACACTTAATGGGATAACCATGCTCGCAGCTGTTCATCTTTACCGCTGCATGCTTTGCTTGATCATCACTGCTTCCTTTTTTGATAATTCCTAAAATACTATATTGGATCATCTTTTGAGTGGCAAGTCGCCGAGAGGCTTCAATGGGAACGTTTTTTTGATTTGATATGAAAAGAAAGCTACACAAAACAGCATTAATTACGTCCCCCATTATCGCAATATATGGGGTAAGTCCATTTTACATTTTTGGACAACTAAGTTTAGACAATTTTTTATTGATTGTGGGCGGTGCAACCATCAGTGTATATATTGTCTGGCTGGTTCATTTCTTCTTTGAAAACAAGTTTCCAAATCAGAATAAAGTATTAAGGTTTTTTGCTACCTACGCAGTAAATATTGCTATTCGGCTCATATTTGTGCTGCTACCTGCAACCTCCAAGTATCCTGCCGCCGATAAGTACCATGCATTCCCCATTCTCACATCGCTGGTGCTGAATGCGATAATTATGATCATTATGGATTCTATAGTTACCAGTTACAAAAAAGCTGAAGTGGACAGGCAGTTCCAGGAATTGAAATGGCAAAACACCGAATCGCAAAAACAGGTATTGATGCAGCAGTTGCAACCGCATTTTTTATTCAATGCGCTGAGCATTCTGAAATCGCTTATTAAAGAAAACACCGAACAGGCGGAAGCATACATAACCAAGTTATCTGATTTTCTCCGCTATACGGTTCAGTCGCAGGATCAGCAATTGGTTCCGGTGAAAAAAGAGATGCAGTTTATTGGCGATTATATCAATTTGCAAAAAGTCAGGTATGGCGAAGCGTTCAGCTACACGATTGATATTTCGGAAGAAGTTCAACGAAAGAACATTCCTGTCTTAGCTCTGCAAATACTGGTGGAGAATATTTTCAAGCATAATAACTTCACGGAAAAGAACCCTTTACATTTTTCAATCAGGGGCAACAACGATAGAATCGTAGTGTGGAATGAAAAGACCTCGGTCAGGCAAACAGAGAAGAACAACACCGGGCTCGCGAATCTCGGTGCGCGATACATGCTCACGTGCAAAAAGAAGATAGAGGTTACTGACAAGGAAAATGATTTTACAGTGATTATTCCGGTAATTGATTGATGAATATCCTAATCATAGAAGACGAAAAGCCAACTGCACGGGACTTAAGGAAGACAATCTTGCAGGCAGAGCCGTCGGCTTCAGTTGTCGCAATAGTTGGCAGTGTAGAAGAAGGCAAAGCGTACCTGGCAAGGAATCACAGGGTCGATTTGATCTTTTCTGACATTCAATTGGGCGATGGATTGAGCTTTGAGATATTTGAAAGCCTTCAACCACCTGTTCCCGTTGTTTTTTGCACTGCCTACAATGAATATGCCCTACGCGCATTCAAGAGTTTTGGCATAGACTATATTCTTAAGCCCTTCGACAAAGAAGTCGTTACTTCTGCAATACAAAAGTTCTCAAGGCTGTCAGGACCGCAACACCAGAAACCAACACCCGATTACAATGATTTGTTTCAGCAGCTAAAGAAGCAGTTTGAGCCAGCCTCAAAACCTTCCATCATTTTGCACCAAGGCGAGAAGATCATTCCGTTGGAAAGCGAGAAAATTGCCTTATTCTTTATTGAACATGCCAATGTCTATGCCCTCACATTTGATCAGAAAAAGATTGCCACTCAGTATAAATTAGATGCGTTAGAGCGCAAATTCTCACCGCATTTTTTCCGGGCAAATCGCCAGTATTTAGTCAACCGAAAGGCAGTGAAACAAGCATCACAACACTTTCACCGCAAGTTACAGGTTCACTTGAACATTCCTTTTGCTGAAACGATTCTGATAGGAAAAGAAAAGGTCACTTCCTTTTTAGATTGGTTGTCCAACAGATAGTTCCCCCCTCCTGCTGTCCACTTCATTTTCATTTTGTCCACTTTACCCACTTTTGCATTGTCGCAGGCGATCGTCCTTTGTATTTTTATCCCGTGATTAATTTGAGCGTATGGGATATAAGGACATTACGTTCGATATGCTCAGACCGGTAGTGACTAAATTTATCGTCTCAAGAACCAACCAACTCACACGCATAGAAGAACCATTGGTATGATAGCGAAATTAGAAGGGGTATCAAAAGAATACCAGTTAGGAGACCAGCAAATTATCGCCCTGGATAAGACCGACTTGGAATTAAAATTAGGAGAACTATTATTGATCATCGGCCCTTCCGGCTCCGGCAAAACAACGCTTCTCTCTTTATTGGGTTGTGTGTTGTATCCTACCACCGGAAAACTCTGGGTGGATGATAAATTAGTGAACGGCCTTAATCAGAAGGAGCTTGCTAAACTACGACTGAATACCATTGGTTTTGTATTTCAGAACTTCAATCTTTTGGCCCCCCTAACCGCTGAACAAAATGTCATGATGCCTATGGAGTTAAAAGGCATGAGCAAAAAGGATGCACAACGCAAAGTTGATGAAGCATTACAGCTTGTCGGAATGCGGGATCGAAGACACAATCTTCCCAAGGAATTATCAGGTGGACAGCAACAACGGATTGCAATAGCAAGAGCATTGGTAACGGCACCCAAACTCATTTTGTGTGATGAACCAACAGCGGCATTGGACAAGGATTCAATGCATGTGGTGATGAACGAACTCCGTTCACTGGCTGACAATGGAATTGCCCTTGCGGTAGTAACGCATGACCCGCGGCTGATGCCGTATGCTCACCGTGTGGTGGAAGTAAATAACGGAATCGTAACCGAGTCAAGTAATCACATCAAACATTCATAAAACATGAAAACATATACGATAGCCGGGCTGCTTGCAGCAACGCTTTTTTTGGTTTCGTGCGGCAACAAATCGCAGGAACAGGAGAGCGAAAAAGATAAGCAGGTAATTGAGAAGGAAACTGATGCAACCGCAATTGTCGGTTTGGGATCCGTAGAACCGCAAACGAGAATCGCTTCTCTTTACTCCGATGTGGGAGGCATTGTGAAGCGAATCAATTACGACATTAATTCGGAAGTGAAAACGGGCGACGCAATATTTGTCTTGGCCTCAGATGTGGAGCAGGCACAACTGGCACAGGCCAAATCGAAGGTCGCTACACAGCGAGCAGTGGTCAATGTATCCAAAGCGCAGTTAGCCTCCGTAAGAACAAGAATGGAAAATGCACAGATCACCTATAATCGCAATTGCGCCCTGTTAAAAGCCGGTGCGGTGACACAACAGGCAACTGATGATAGTAAATTTTCCTACGAAACACTTCAAAATGATGTCTCAGCGTCCGCGGCAACTGTAGAACAACAAGAGGCTAAACTTGCTGAATTGCAGGCTGACATTGATTACTACAAGAAAGTAATAGAGAAGAAAGAAATAAGAGCTCCTGCTAATGGCAGAATCTTATCTGTAGATGTAAAAATCGGAAGCAATGTCTTGGCGTCACAATCTGTCGGAGATTTTGCACCCGATGGCCGGCTTATTGCAATAACCGAAGTGGACGAACTTTTTGCTACAAGAGTACAAAATGGCATGAAAGCATACATCCGTCCAGAGGGGCAAACCGATACGCTGGCAACTGGAACGGTTTATCTTACTTCACCGTACCTGCGAAAGAAAACACTCTTTGCCGATGATGCCACCAACATGGAAGATAGGCGTGTTCGTGAGGTTCGTGTCCTGTTGGATAAAAGCGATAAAGTGCTCATCGGCAGCCGTGTAGAGTGCGTTATCATTTTAAGCAAATAATGAAAGAATCACGTTATGCTCAAGACAGCCTGGTTATTCATAAAATTTGACAAGCCCAAATCTATCGGTGCATTGGCAGGAACCATCATGTCGGTCTTTCTTATTGGGCAGCAATGCGGAGTATTTATTTTCCTTATCAATGCAATGTCAAGCGTTGTCCGTAACAACTCAGAATACATTTGGGTAGTGGATAATAAAACGGCTAATGCAAACGCATTGGCACAGTTAGACACACGAATTGGATATGAACTTTCGAGCATACAGGGAGTTGATAAAGTCTATCCTCTGGTGTTGGCAGGCGGCTCGGCTCGTTTCAGCAATGGCACATCAGCCGGGCTAACAATGGTTGGAGTTCAGGCACCAGATTTTGTTGGTGGTCCATGGAATTTATCCGTTGGCAACAAAGAATCAATGTTGCAGGACAACGCCATCATCACCGATTTCTTTGATAAGAAGACCTTAGGCGACGTCGAGCTCGGTGATTACTTTGAGATCAACGGACACAAAGTTTTCAACGCGGGATTAACAAAAGGTGTTCGTGCATTCGGCGGTGGTGTCTATGCCTTCACGACGATTGAAAGAGCAAGATATTTGGGCAATGTTCCCATTAATAAAGTGAGTGCCTTCTTAGTGAAATGGAATCCGCGAGGAAAGCAGCAGGATATCATTGCAAGGATTAATAACACCCTCAACGGCGTGAAGGCATGGAAAAGCAGCGATTTTGCCTGGGAAACAATAATGACAGTTCTAAAGATTTCGGGCATTGCCATTTCGTTTGGCACGCTGATATTATTCGCATTGATAGTGGGCTTTGTCATCATTGGTCTTACACTCTATTCATCCACATTAGACAGAATAAAAGATTACGGTACGCTAAAAGCAATCGGGGCAGACAATAGTTATATCAGAAAACTCATAATGACACAGGCAAGAGTAATTGCGGTCGTTGGCTTTGGAATCGGGATGGTGTTTATAGAAGCCTTTCGTAATGGCGTTGCAAAGACAGGAGTTTTCTTCGATTTTCCCTGGTGGCTGCGGATGTGCTTCTTCTTGGTAACACTCTCGCTGGCTTTGTTGGGAAGTTCATTCGCCATTCGCAGGATCACAAAATTGGAACCGGCACAAGTATTCAGAGGATAAAAAATAACATTACCATGAAAAAAAATATATTCATACCGTTAATTCTGGCAACCGTAACAGTAAATTGTTTTGCGCAAACGAGTTTTCTCTCATTGAACGATGCGGTTCAGGTTGCACTTACAAACAGATTTGACTTAAAGATTCAAAAGGTAAATACCGAGGTATCGATAAAACAGGCAGGTGAAGTTAGTACGCGAAACTTGCCTCAGATCACCTCCGATTTGGACCTCCGTTACAATAGTAAATTGCAATCAAATGTCTTGCCGGGAAGCGTTTTTGGCGCTCCCAATGCTCCCGATAAAGAAGTAGCATTTGGCACTACCTACAATACTCTATGGGGCTTCAGTATCAACCAATCTGTATTTGACCCCGGAACTATGGAAGACCGGAAAATTGCCGATCTTCAGTCGGAGTTCCAAAAGCACAATGAAACACTATCCGAAATAAGTATCAAACAGGAGGTAACCGAGGCATATTTCGCCGCTTTGCTGTGGAGAGAAAAAGTCAAGCTCTCTGGTGAAAATATGAAAAGGGCGAAAGAGGTTTTCGAGACCTCGAAAAACCTTTTGCACATGGGCCAGGCAACAAACTATGATGTTCAACGCTATGAAATAGACTTGGAGAATGCGAAAGCTACAGACGAACAAAACAAAAGGAGTTATGAGCTTGCGATGAATGACCTTTTGTATAAAATGTCTGCTGATACTATTAAGAACCCTGTGCTTACCGACAGCATCAATGGCTTAATGCAGCAATATAATGTCAACCCTTCTGTCTATGTCACTTCAAATCGCACCGAACTCTTTCAGCAAAAAGTGCAGCTTGACATTTACAATGAGAATGTCAGTAAGCAAAGACTGCTATGGTTGCCTACGGTGTCGGTCTATGGAAATTATTCATTGCAATATCTCAGCAGCAAGTATGCTCCTTTTGGAACCGATCATTGGTATCCATTCAACTATTTCGGCGTTAAGGCAAGCTTCCCAATTTTTGACGGAGGCTTAAAGACCGAGACAAAGCAGGAATATGAATTGAAGGCAGAGGCTGCACAATTTCAATACCGAAAATTGGAAGATGATTACAAGCAGGAGATCAATACTACGCAAACGACGCTTGATAATTCGCTTTCCGACCTGAATTACCAGAAGAAAAACTTAGCACTCATAAAAAACCTATATAACATCGATTCGGAACGATTCAAAAACGGAACCATCATCCAAAGCGACCTTACCACTACTTCCTATGCCTTGCAGCAAACACAAACTAACTATATCAACGCTGTTTTTAATTACTTGGTGGCTGTGGTACGATATAAGAAAGCAGCGGGCTCTTTATAATAATTCGTAAACCGGTAACATTTAACAATTTGTGGAATTATACACTTGGCAAAACCAAATTATACCACTCCGCGCTTTGAACGCTTACTTAACTTTGGGTCCGGCGTGATTACAGGGATCGGAATTTCAATTTTGCTATTCATTTTGCTTGGAGGATTATTATTGAGATAACTCTCTATGGAGTTGCATCACATCGAGTATTCTGCATGTTAAACATTTCGAGATAATTGTTTTGAATACAGCCTCAGCCGCCTTGCATTGTTTTTGACGATTTCCTTTGTTAATATGAGAAAAAAGAAACCGACTCAATGCACGAAGCTCTCTTTAAGTATATCAAAAACCAATCGGCAATTTCACTTTCTACAAAAGAAGTTGGAATGCTTTTAGATATTTTTGTTCCGAAGAAATTGAGAAAACGGCAATTTTTTTTACAAGAAGGAGAGGTGTGCAACTACGGCGGGTTCATTGTAAAAGGGGCAATGCGGCAATACAGTGTGGATGCAAAGGGAGCGGAACATATTGTTCAACTCATGCTGGAAAATTGGTGGGTCGGTGACCAGGAAAGCATGGCAATGGGAACGCCCTCATCCTATTTCATCGATGCATGGGAAGACACTGAAATATTGCAGGTTGCAACGAAGCATTTTGATTTGATGCGGAGTATTCCCGCCGTTGCCAAGATGGGGCTTATCCTATCCGATCGAAATGTTGCCGCCCTCCAAAAGAGGATACACGATTCTATCAGCCTCTCCGCTGAACAACGATATGATAAATTGATAAAAACACATCCCGAATTCTTACAACGATTTCCACAACATATCATCGCTTCCTATCTCGGAATCACCAAAGAAACCCTCAGCCGTATTCGGCATGAGGCAACCAATAAGTAGGATACTGCTCGCCAATCCCCGCTCCAGCCTGTATTTTTTTCCTCAGCATTTTACATCTACCAATTTCTTATCCCCACGATCATAGTATAGCATTGATATTTATCAATGCCTTTTTTTAACAAATGTCATCGTTTATCGCCACCTCGTTGATGTAGATTTGTAATGTCAAACAAAGCGTGGAAGAGCACCCAGAAACATACACCAATGACTGAGGAGGATAAAGCTTATGCAGGACAATTCAACCGACGCCAAGAATGTAAAGTTCCTGGAACCGTTCACACCGGAGAACACCACCATCATGATGGTGGATTACTCCTCTGGGTTTGTTAACTCTTTCCGTTCACACAATGTTAACGAACACATCACAGCCACGGTCGCCCTTGCCAAGACCGCCGTGGGCTTTCGTTCGGGATTGGTTGTCAACCTCGGGGCAGGACAAACGCCGTATCCGCAGCTCATACAGGCGCTTGGTGGTCATCCGATTATTTATAGGGGCGGCGAGTACAACGCTCTCGACAATCTTACGGTAAGAAAAGCCGTTGAAGCGACGGGTCGCAAGAATCTTGCAATCGCCGGAATTTCGACCGATGGTTGCGTCATTCAAACAGTGCTCGGTGCGCTGCGACTCGGGTATCGTGTTGCTCTCGTTGAAGATGCGACTGCGGGTCTAACCCTTGAAGCGCATCAAATATCCGTTCGGAGAATGATGCAGGCAGGAGCTGTACCGGTAAGTTGGCTCGCCCTTGCCACCGAATTCCAAATGAACTGGGAGAAGAAAGATACTGCTCAAGTCTATTTCGGTCTCATTGCCGAAGCTTCACCTGGACTCACTATGAGCATTCAAGCTGAACACGCAGCAGCCGAACGCAAATAATCCTAAACCGGTGAGAACCTATGCCTCAATTCTTAATTCAATTTAGCTATTCTGCAAGGTCTATCAAAAACATGGTTGATAAACCGGAGATAGACCGCGCTGCTGAAGCTGCGGGCTTGGTTGCTTCCCTGGGTGGAAAGGTACTCGGGTACTGGTTTGCATTTGGCAACTATGATGGCGTGATGTTGTTGGAGGCCCCATATAACGACGTAGCCGCTTCTATCGCAATGGCTGTTGGTAGCACAGGTGCAGTATCCCGACTTGAGACAACCGTTCTTCTAACGATGGAAGAGGCACAAAAAGCGATGCGCAAGGCGGCATCGGCAGCTCATTTGCCATCGGAAAAGAAGGAATCCAATGAGCACTGAAATCCGGCAATTCAAAGCTCCGATTGTGGTCCCGAATGAAATTAAGGAGATCACTGATGGTGTGTGGGTAATTCCAGACTCGAACCATACTTTGTTGGTGCCTAACATTGGTATCATTGTCGGGTCGCGGGCGACACTCGTGATTGACACCGGCTTCGGTCCTGAAAATGCACATGCTGTCATGCAACAGGCGCGGCAACTTAGCGGCGGACGTCAGATATTTCTTACTCACACGCACTGCCACCCTGAGCATGGCTTCGGCGCTAATGTGGTGGCTGGCGGAGTAACGCTTCTCTACAACGAAGCGCAGTGGTGCGAATTGCAGGAAAAAGGTGTCACGCTCTTACAGATGTTCAGAAAACAGATATCTCAGCTGGCTCCAATGCTTGATGGGGTCGAGTTTGTTCGCCCCGACATCCTTTACTCAGGTTCACTCCGATTGAATCTTGGAGGCGGATTTATCGTGCAGTTCCTCGAGTTCGGGGGAGCACACTCGCGAGGCGATCAGGCTATTTTCATTCCAAGGGCAACCTCGGTGCTGTTTACTGGCGATTTGGTAGAGGAGCGATACTTTGGAATACTCGGAGACAATGAATCGCATGTAGTTCCCTGGATTGATCGCCTCAAAGAGCTTGAGCAACTCAACCCTGATATTGTAGTCCCTGGACATGGTCTCTTGGGAGGAGTTGAGCTCATTGTCAATTATCGGACCTATTTTGAATTGGCAAAACGGAGGGTATACGAACTTCGGTCAGATGGAAAACTTTCAGAAGCTGAGATAATTGATCAGGCGGGCGCAGACTTACTGGAACACTATCCTGAGTGGGGAAATCGAAATTGGGCGAAGAAAGCGGTCTCAGATCTCTCGTGGCCAGCCCGCTCTTGAACTCAATGGCAATGTAAATAAACGTCAAAAAAAAGGAGAAAGCACAATGAGCAATCAAACAAAACCATCTAAAACATGGAACATCCTCGTTTGGATAGCACAGGCGCTTGTTGCCATATTCTTTCTAATGGCAGGGGCAAGTCATTTAATGATGCCTCTTGAGAAATTGGCTGTAACTGCACCCTGGACAAAAGATGTCAGTGAACCGTTAGTAAGGTTCATTGGGTTTGCGGAATTTCTTGGCGGCATTGGGTTACTTCTTCCCTCACTGCTGCGTATTAAGCCGCAACTCTCTTTCTGGGCTGCAATAGGTTTGATGACGATCATGCTCTCCGCCATCATTTTTCATATTTCAAGAGGCGAAGGTGCAATGATTGGAATACACATTACTTTAATACTGCTTACCGGCTTTACCGCTTGGGGTAGAAAGAAAAAAGCAATAATTCTTCCACGTTCAGAATAATTCATGCAAAGAGGTTCGTTATGTCTAACTATCCAATGGTTTCGATACAAAAGGTATCCCAAGAGTCGAATGTCCTCAATATCGCTCTATGGACTGTGCAGGTAATTTTGGCGGTTTTGTTTCTCACGTTGGGTGTCCTCAAAACGGTTTGGGCGGTTGAACAACTTGCTGCGTTGATGCCTTGGACAGCCGGTGTGCTGTTGAACTTCGTACGGTTCGTAGGAATAACAGAAATCCTCGGAGCCGTGGGTTTATTGGCGCCATCGATCTTCCGCATAAACCCGGTGCTAACCCCCTTGGGGGCCACTGGAATTGCAGTAATTATGATTCTTTCTGTTCCATTTCACATTTATCGGGGGGATGGATCTCAGCTTGGTTTGAATGTGTTGTTTTTGTTGATGGCTGTCTTCATAGCATGGGGAAGGTTAATAAAAGTCCCCATTCAACCAAGATCATGACGCGCATAAAGTATCATACTACCGAATAGGAGAATGAACAATGGAGCCGGCTATGGTCAGTAACGAGAAATCACGGGTAGCGGTAAAAAATAATGTGAAAGAGATCATAACGTTTGGCGCTGTGAATTTAAGTGTCACCAACCTTGATAGATCCGTTCACTTCTGGCAGGATACTGTAGGAATGCAGGTGAGAAAACCGGGCAATCCAACAGAAGTTGGAACATCAGAACGTACTCTGATCGTTCTTCATCCTGAGGCAACCACTCCCTACAAAAGAGGACATAGCGGTCTTTATCATGCTGCAATTCATCTTCCGGGGGAAAAAGAACTGGCACAGTTGCTTTTAAGGTTGATGAACAAGGGTTGGAAGGTTGGACCCACAGACCATATCATTGCCAAATCTGTATACGCCAACGACCCTGACGGCATCAATATTGAGTTCGCGTATGAGACACCAAATAGAGTTGTTGAATACAAAATCACAGAAGACGATTTGAAGGTGATAGATGATAAAGGACGTTTGAGGAGTCCGATAGAACCGTTGGATGTGCAGGAGTTGCTAACTCATTTAAATGGCGACGACAGCGAACATCCTTTTCCAGATAGAGCAATTATCGGGCACATGAATTTGCATGTGGCTAATCTTCAGGCGGCTTATGACTTCTACAACAAAATTGGTTTTACCGAACATTTTTTCTTCCCTCGTCAAGGTTGGGGTGATTTAGGAGCTGGCGGACTTGTTGACCATCGCATTGCAGTAAATACGTGGGCAGGAATTAACGCACCGAAAGCGCCGGCAGGAACAGCAGGGCTGAAATATTTCACTCTGAAATATGATTCCAAAGAACGGCTCCATAAAGTGTTGGGCAATCTTTCAAACATCATGGCATCCGGTGAAGGATACTTGGTTGAAGACCCTGTCGGAAACAAAATCAAACTGACTGAATAAAACAGATTGTGTATTTTCAAAGAAGGCAAGAGAGTCATTTGTCAATCATCTGCTTATAGTGATTGATTCCATACCACCAATAATGACTGAGGTTCTGGATAATGTTTCAACGGTACTGGTACTATTGTTGGCTCGGAATGCTCCTAATCACCTTATTCTCTCCTCTATGTGCGGTTTCTCAAACCTCGCCATTGCTCAAGTTCAGCATTCAAGATCAATTCGATAGTCTTCATACCGAAAGTGACTATCTCGGCGGCATAACGATCGTCATCGGCAGCGACAAAGGCGGAAGCCAATATGAAAAGATATGGATCCAAGCGATCCGCGATTCCCTCGGCAACAAACTGAACGGTAATGAGATTAAATTTCTCACAGTAGCGAATGTATCAAGTGTTCCTTTCTTCCTAAAAGGGTTAGTGCGAAGTAAGTTTCCTCAAGACAAAAAGGAATGGGTGCTGTTAGATTGGAAGGGATATTTTGCCGATACGTATCAATTTGTGGGTGATGCGACCAACATCATGATCGTTGATCGAAACGGCGGTCTCGTTTACAAAACGAATGGTCAGACGCTCGACAATCAAAAGCTTATCGTAATCTGTAATAAGATTCGCGATGTGGTTCAATCAACAAAATAATACCCTGATTGTATCATAATAACTCAAGGGAGGAACGCAGCGGCAGGTTGACGAGACGGAGGGTTTGTTCGTGCAACAGATGTTCGCCCCAATTTTGGCAATTGAAAAAATTCATAATTATAGGAGAGAGGATGCAATCAAAGAAAATTGGAGTTCTTGTCGGCAGTTTACGAAAGGAATCTTTCAGCCTAAAAACTGCAAAAGCCCTCATGCTTCTCGCACCAGACGGGCTGGTTTTTGAGATCATTGAGATTGGGGGGCTTCCGATTTACAATCAGGATCTCGAAGAGGCACCGCCTGCTGCATGGACAGATTTCCGTGATCGATTGAAGACATTAGACGGTATTCTTTTCGTTACGCCGGAGTATAATCGCTCGGTTCCCGCAGTATTGAAGAACGCAATCGACGTGGGCTCACGACCGTACGGGAAAAATATATGGGATGGAAAGCCGGGAGCCGTTGTGAGCGTTTCGCCCGGTGCGCTCGGCGCATTTGGTGCAAACCATCATTTGAGGCAATCGCTGGTGTTTATAAACGTCCTGACAATGGCCCAGCCCGAAGCGTATATCGGGGGTGCCGCAAAACTGTTTGACGAACGCTCAACTCTTATAAATGAATCAACGCGGGAATTTTTGAAGAAGTTCATGGCTGCATTCACGGAATGGGTTGCGAGATATTCTGTTCGTTAGAGTGCAGGCTATGCCACAGTTATGAGGCCTTAGAAGGTTGGTGATACATCAATCGAGATAAGGAGGATTCATTCAGTCTTTTGGATGAAGAAATATATCACATAGGCGATCCACGAAGAGGTTAGTTGGGATTAAGCGGCTAATTGGAAAGGCTTGGTAAACTTGTCCTCGAAGAAATAATATGGAAAACCATGTAAGCCAGATTTTACCAACAAGTTAACCATCCAAAAGTGTGTCCCCAACGAGGGTTGAGGGAAAAGAATTTTATGGATTTGAGGTACGAAGGATTCTAGAAGTGGCTATCTAGCATGAGACCCCCTCAAAAGTAGAATCCGTACCAAATGACAGAGGGGCTGAGTCTCACAGCCGGCATGGGCAAATGTACATAGTTAAGTAACTTCCAGAATTTTCGGAGAAACGGCGAATCGCCGGGAAGTTTCCGCAAATCGACATCGAGCGCCAGATACACGGCAGTCGATGGGCTGCTGCCCTGTAATCCTTGCACAGTTCGCCCGACAGCGAGTCCGATGATCGAAGGCCAATAGCCCTGAAGATCTTTCGGAAGCAGATCGTGCACAGTAATTCCCACCCAAAATTTTTGACCTTCATTGTCTTCAAGAAATCCCGGCTGCGTCTGACCTGGCGCAAGAACACTATTCTTGGACGCGACGTATGAAAATTTCGGCGTGAAGCTGTTCAGCGATGGGACGTAATACTGCGCGACCGGGTATCCCGCTCCCAACACATTGGCCAACTCTTTGAAAGGGTCGAATCCGATATAATTAACATGTCCGTCTTCGATTTTCATGAACGTGAAGAACGCGAGGGAAGTTGCCGCTCCGTAGAGAACGGCGTCCTCGTCATCATAGCCTGCCCATGAAAGTCCCATTGTAGAAATTACGTTTCCCATTGCGCTTCCGTAAAAATGAAGTAGCTTATCCTGATTTCGGGAGGCAAAGTCTTGACGGAAAAAAAACGAAGTATGATACTCCTTCCAAAGCGGTTCGTATCGGCCGAAATAGACTGCAACCCCACTTGCTAAAACTGTGCTGCCAAAGAGAGAAAGCCGTGTCATGCTGATTTCAGATGAATCCACAGGTATTGTGCTTGTTTCCTGGATTTGTGGTATGACAAGACCGGTTGGCACAAAACAGCAGATTATCAAAAAATGGATGCTGCAGCAATTCATCTACTCCCCGCCCGTTATGGAGAAAAGCTTTCTTGTCCCTATCTCTATTGAATTGTCTTATTGCTCATATTAGCAATAAGACAATTCGAGATCTAATATCAATCCATTGCTTCCCCAAAAAGCCTTATCTTTAACATTATATCTCCTCGGATTCCATTTTCGAAAACATGTTTCTTCTCCTAAGGATGACCGCACATGGAGTCTCCTTTTTCGCTAAGCCCCTCACCCAACTTTCATAAGACGGTTTATCATCTCGATCAGTTTCTCAAATTCGACCGGTTTAGTTGAATAATCATCGCAGCCTGCTTTGAGTGCCTGGTCCCTGTCGCCGACCATCGCGTGTGCCGTTAATCCGATAATGGGAATATGTTTCAAGTTCTGATCGGCCTTGATTTGACGGGTCGCATCCCATCCGTCCAACACAGGAAGGCTCATATCCATGAGAATGAGATCGGGCCTTTCCGAGCGCGTCATATCTATCGCTTGTTGCCCGTCGACGGCAGCAACGATACTGAATCCTCGGCGCTGAAGCCTGCGGGCCAGCATGTCGCGAAAGAAGGGTTGCTGCCGAATGCAAAGGCGTCACCCCTGTAGGTAATTCCAATGAAAGTCATACTCAAACTTATCCGGTGATGCTCAGCTGCTGCTTAGACCAAATCAAGGATCTTCCGGATTTTGCTCAACAGGTCATTCGGCACGTAGGGCTTTTGGATGAATTCCTTTATGCCCGATTTCAAAAACTCAGATTTTTCCGCCGGGTCGATGTACCCGCTCGCAATAACGAATTTGATCGCCGGATTGATTTGCTTCAGCTCTTTGAATGAGCTGTACCCATCAAGTTTCGGCAAGCCCATATCGGAAATTACAAGGTCAATTTCTTTGTGATGAGTTCTGTAAATCCGGATTGCTTCGTCGCCGTCCGAAGCGGTGATAACTCTATATCCCTTTCCCTTGAGAGACAATTTGGCAAGTTCGCGCAGCATTTCTTCGTCTTCTACCAAAAGAATTGTTTCTGTTCCACCATTTGCATCGCGCGGCGACTCGCTGTTGATATAAAACGGTTCAATCTCTTCAAGGTTGACCGGGAAATATAGAGAAAATGTGGAGCCGTGGCCGGGGGCACTTGTTACCTCGGTGAATCCATGATGGAGCGCTAATATTCCAAACACAACGGCCAGCCCAAGCCCGGTCCCTTTTCCCTCCCCCTTTGTCGTAAAGAATGGCTCGAAAATCCGCAACCGAGTCTCTTCATCCATCCCTGTTCCCGTGTCGGAAACTTCCACGAGAACATAGTCAGAATTTTTCGACTTGGGAAATTTTTGCCGGACTTTTCCCGCTTCAACGGTTTGAGTTGATATGCTGAGCGAACCCCCTTCAGGCATTGCGTCGCGGGCATTCACGCACAGATTGATAAGGACCTGGTGTAACTGGGTCGAGTCTGCAAGAATTAATGGGAGGTTTTCTTGCAGCGTTGCCGTCACTGTAATGATTTTGGGAAGCGTTTCGCGAAGGAGCGAGACGACTTCCTTGATCGAGTCGTTCATTTGAATGCGATGCATGATCACGTCGCTCTTGCGAGCGAATGTCAGGAGCTGGCGCACCAGCGCAGCTCCCCGTTGTGCGGCCGTTGTTATCGCATCGATACTTTGAGACTGTTTGTTTGCGTCGCGCGCCGATTGTTTGAGCAGAGTCGAATGGCCGACAATGATACCGAGGATATTGTTGAAATCGTGAGCGATTCCGCCAGCAAGAGTTCCCAAACTCTCCAGCTTTTGGGCCTGGATCAATTGTTGCTCGAGAATGTGCTGCTTTGTATCGTCGAGCAAATAACAGTTCATTTGTAGGAGATTATCATCCTCGTCGAATTCTCCGACAATATTTGCAATGACATGGAGCGGGGACTTATTCTTTGTCAGCATTTGAAGATCAAGATGCTCGAGTTGTTTTTGTTTCCGGATGTCGGCAACTATTTGTTGTGCTTTTTTTAGGTCGGCGTAGAGAAGCGTTACGTTTGTCGACTTCGCATCATCAAATGAAGGAAATCCGAACATGCGTACGTACGCCGGATTACATTCAAGAACTATCCCTTCCGGCGTCGACACAAATGTTGCAGCCAGATTACTTTCGAACAGGTTCTGGTATTTCACTTTCGAATCACGCAATTCTTTCTCTGACTGTTTTCGAGCTCTTTTAGCCTCGGCTTCGTGTAACGCCCGGCGCACCGCAGGGATAAGCCGTGCGAGCCTTCCTTTGAGAACATAATCAGTCGCACCGCGGACCAGGCATTCGACCGCAGCATCTTCCCCGATCGTACCGGAAACGAAAATGAACGGCGTTTCCGGGGATTTGTTGAGAGCGATCTCCAACGCTGACTTCCCATCGAATGACGGAAGAGAAAAGTCAGAGACGATCAGATCGAATCGTACTCGATCGAGCGAACTGATAAAGTCCTCGCGGGTTTGCACCACTTCAATTGCACACTGGATATGCGCTTCTTCCAATTTTGCACGGAGGATTTCGGCATCGTTGTCGTTGTCCTCGAGATGAAGAATATGTAGTTGTTCATCCACAGTAGTATCTCTCCCTTCCGTCACTTCATCTTTTAAGCACTATCCTTCGGCGGCTCGTTAATAATCGCCCAAAAGATACCGAGTTCTTTGACAGCGTTCAGAAATTCTTGAAAATCCACGGGTTTGACGACGTACGCATTGACGCCGAGACTATAGCTCAACACGAGATCTTTTTCTTCTCTTGATGATGTCAACATCACTACCGGAATGGTTTTCAGCCCAGAATCGGATTTGACCTGGCGAAGGACCTCCAGGCCGTCCACCTTTGGCATCTTCAGGTCGAGAAGGATAACGGCAGGATTTCCGCTGGCCCGCATTTGAAATTGTCCTCGCATGTAAAGATAGTCCAACCCCTCTGCTCCGTCCCTCACAACAACGACCTCATTGGCGAGATTATGTTCGTCAAGGGCCGCGAGCGTAAGTTCAACATCTTTCGGATTGTCCTCCATGAGCAAAATTCGTTTGAAACCGTTCATTGATCTCCCTTTCTCACGAAGTTGAACATTTGTTCACTTTGTATGAAACCTATGAGGTGTAGTCATCGGACTCAGTCATCGTCATGTTGATGCTCGGGAAGGGAGAAATAAAATACTGCGCCCTCGTTAATTTTTCCTTCTGCCCACGTTCTCCCGCCATGCCGTTGAATAATCCGCCGCACGTTTGCAAGGCCGATCCCAGTCCCCTCAAACTCATCCGACCTGTGGAGTCTCTGAAAAACGCCGAAGAGCTTATCGGCGTATTGCATATCAAAACCTGCGCCATTGTCACGGACAAAGAATTCGTGTTCGTTGGCTTTTGCAGTACAACCGATTTCAATCTCAGTTTTTTTGCAATTGCGGGTATATTTGACTGCATTACCAAGAAGATTTTGGAAAACGAGCCGGAGCATGGCTTCATCTGCTTCGACGTGCGGCAGTGCACCGATATTCCATCTCACGTCCCGTCCCAGGGTATCTTCGCTCAACGCGTCGATGGATTCCTTCACAAGTCGGCCAAGATCAATTTTTGCCGCGCGCATTTCAGTTCGCCCCATACGCGAGAAAACCAGAAGTTCGTCGATCAGCACGCCCATTTGTTTTGCTGAATCCGAAATTGTCGTTAAAAACCGCTGCCCCTTCTCATCGAGCTTCCCGGCCGTGTGTTTTCGCAAAAGGTCGGCGAAACCGTCGATATGGCGCAGCGGTGCCCGAAGGTCGTGTGAGACGGAATAGCTGAATGCCTCGAGTTCCTTGTTCACCACTTCAAGCTGAGATGCGCGAAGTGTTAAGTCGGCATTAAGATTCTGTATTCTCTGTTCTGATTCCTGATTCTCAATATTCCGCTTCACCAGTTCATCGTTGGCCGCATGAAGCTTCCCATTCATCTCCTGCAATTCCTGCGACCTGGAAAAGATCTCGGCTTCCATTTTTTCCATCTTTGCTTGGAGGCCCGATGGATCGTTTTCCTTGGCGGCCTTAGATTGTTTTTGACGAACGAATTCCGTGACATCCTCTACTCTATGAATAATATATTCGATTTCTCCTTCTGCTCCGAGGACCGGTGAATTAACAGGGCTCCAATACCTTTCTTCAAAGCCTCCTCCTTCGGATTCCGGCCGGCGTATGTCATACTTCTGCAATGCCATGGTGTCGGCAACACGATTCTTCAGTACCCGTTCAAGGGAAGAACGAAGGTTGCTGACACCATCCGCCGTGGGATCATTTGGGTTATCAGGAAAGACCTCAAAGAGTCCGCGTCCCGCAATTTCTTCCCGTTTAGTCTTTGTAGCATTTAAGTACGCATCGCTCGCTCCAACGATCGAGAGGTCTGGCTTCAACACCAAGAACAAACCGGGCACGGATTCGAAGAGAGTTTGAAATTGAAGACGCTTCTGGAGCTCAACGCGTTCATCTTCTAAGTGCTTTCGCTTTGTGATATCCTCCGAGAGAATGAAAACGCCCTCGGGCACCGGCTGGATACTTAGGTCGTACCATCCTGCTGCCCCGTCAGGAAACGTGAACTCATTTTCCATGTGATCGGGAATCCGCTCTTCCATGCATCGCTTAAGAATGCCAAACACGGTCGTCGCTTCAATGCCGGGCCACATATCCATGTACCTGTTACCCAACAACTCTTCTTTAGAGCGCCGGTTCTGTTTCTGTGCAGCTTCATTAATATAGATATACCTCCAGTCGAAGCCGATGATTTGGCACCCCTCCAACATGTGGTCCAAGGTTGACTTAAATCGCTCCTCGGCTTTTTGTAATGCTTCATTTATTTTTTGAAGGCTGCTGTCGCGATGTTGAATCTGGTCGAGCATGTTGTTGAAGGAATCCGCGAGCAATCCAACCTCTTCGGTGCCCCGTATTCGGGCGCGCAATGTGTAGTCATTTTGAATAGCGATGCTGCGCGCAGTTTCCGCGAGATCGCGGATCGGTCCCGAAATATCTTTTTGGAAACGAACCGAAAGCCCGTAGGAAACAGCGAGTGAAGCGACAACTATCATGATGAGAATGATGCTGTAGAGTTGAAACCGATCATTCAATTCTGTCAGATCGGATTTCAGAAACACCGTGCCAAGCCACCGGTTCCCTTGAAGAATCGGCTCGAAAACGATGAAGTGGGATTTCTCGAACCGGTGTCCCTGCCTTTCCGGCGAGCCCGGGAAGACTTCGTTGGGTGCGCTGAGAGGATACTTTGCGATAATGCGCCCATCACTATCGTACATGCATGCAGCGACGATATGTGGATCTAGACGGAGAGAAGAAAGGATAATCGCGGCATCTTCTCCATTGTGAGTAGCAAGAGGAGCGGTCGAGTTAGCCGCGATGATCCCGGCTCGAGTGATCAACGTTTGACTCAGGTTCTTCCCATTCACGATATAATCGGTTGTGAGAAAAGCCACACATGTCAGCACGAGCACCGCGAGGCTGGTGCCCATTATTGACACCATCAGTTTTTGCCTGATCGATGTCACTTTAGTGGTGGTCATATTGATTGTTTCTTACGGTTATTCTCAATCATTGAGTGGATATCCGTTGCCCCTCGAGTTTCTGGTTGAACATCAACTCCAGAAGCGGCATCATTTTGTCCGTGATCTCTGATTTCGTCATGAAGTCGTCCGCTCCGGCAATGGTCGCAGCCTTTCGATATTCATTGCTTTCATGAATTGTCAGAATGACGACCTTCGGCGACGCTGGGACCCGTTTAATCATGCTGGTCGCAGCCAATCCGCCCATCCCAGGCATCGCGAAATCCATAAAAACAAGGTCGGGCTTGAGTTCCGCTGATAGTCTGACTGCTTCTTCGCCTGAAGTTGCCTTTCCGATACAGATGAGATGACTGCTTCTCAGCGAAACGAGATAACGTTCTATCGAGCTGAGGAAACCCTCGTTGTCATCCACCAAAAGATATCGTACCATATTCTATTGCCCTATGAAAATTGATGACCAACTCTACTGCACCACCGAAAAATATATCGTGGTCCATCGTGACGGACAATAGGGAAAAGACCTGAATAAGGGGGGGAAGATTCCTGATTGGTTACAAACCCTCCAACCTATGACACAGCGATCCGGCATGTTTTTATTGACAGACCTGACAGAACTTCAGAGTGAAGAAACCCTCTTTACCCTTCGGACGAGACCATACCTGCCTGTAAGGCATACCGAACAAGTCCTGCAATATCATGAATGTTAAGTCGAATCATCAGCTGCGTTCTGTGTGTTTCCACAGTCTTCGGACTGATATTGAGGATCCCCGCGATTTCCTTCGTGGTTCGCCCTTCTGCGATCAACTGAAGAATCTCGCGTTGCCGCAGGGTCAACGTGTCGACCTTGAGACTGTTCTCTATGCCGAGCGCTTTGTATTCTTCGACAAGATGAGTAGAGACCGCCGGCGAAAGATATTTCTGGCCGCGCGCAACTGCCATGAGAGCTACTTCAAGCTCAGATGTTGCGGCGTCTTTGATGAGATACCCCATCACGCCGATATGAAGAGCTTTCGAAACGTACTCCCTGGCCGAGTGCATGCTAAGGATAATGACGCGGCAGTGAGGATCTCTCTTAATGATGCGCTCAGCCGCTTCTAGGCCATTCAATCCACTCATCGTGATGTCCATCAAGACGATATTCGGCTGCAGTATTTCTACAAGCTCGGCAGCTTCGCGTCCGTTGCCAGCCTCAGCAACAACTTCGACCCAGCTGATGTTCTTTAAGAGAGACCGAACGCCTGCCCGAACAAGGGTATGGTCGTCCGCAAGAATAACTCTAATGCGCTGCATACTTCCTCCTTCTCTTTTCTCGTCATACGTTCTGCTTGCTCTATTTAGTTTCGGGTCTATATCGGCAACCGTACGCTCACAGTTGTTCCTTTCGCGATCGCAGATTTGAACTCGAAAGATCCCCCGAACAGAGAGGCTCTTTCTTGCATTCCAAGGATGCCAAATGACCTGTTCTCCATCGCATCGGCTGTTGCCCGCTCGATGTCAAAGCCGTCGCCGTCGTCGTGTATTGTCAGGGTAAGCTCTGACGGGCGCCGTTTCATTTCAATTTCCACATGGTGCGCCTTTGCGTGTTTGGCGATATTTGTAAGAGCCTCCTGTGCGATCCGGAAGCATGTTGTCTCAATAGCTGGGTCGAGTCTTTCGGAAATACCATCAGTATAAAGGTTGCCCGCAAAACCTACACGCTGCTGAAAACGCTCCAACTGCCATCGCAGTGCCGCGACGAGACCAAGGTCGTCGAGGATGGATGGCCGGAGTTCCAGCGACAGGTTCCTGACCTCGCGCAAGCAGGTATCGAGCATCGAGATGTCGTCGTTCAATCGCTGGTTAAGCTCGTCGGGCAGTTTAGTCCTCCTTATGACATCGAGGTCGATCTTTGTTGCAGTGAGGATCTGACCGATTTCGTCGTGAAGTTCCCTGGCAAGCTGCCGGCGCTCGTTTTCCTGGATCTCGAGAAGCCGATGCGACAGCAAGCGAAGCCTCCCCTCGGTAGCGTGAAGATCAATTTCAACATTCTTCCGTCCAGTAATATCGATACACACACCGGAGATAAGACCATCATTCAATGTAGCACTCATCATCACCGTTCTCACGGAGCCGTCTCTTGTCAAAAATTCCGCTTCGAATTCCTCGGCTTTCCCTTTTACCTTCAGCGTCTCGACCAATCGCGTAAAGTCGCGAGGGTTCTTGCAAACCTTTTGAAGCGCTGGAGAGCTGAGTTCGTGTAAGCTGCCGACCCCTGACATCCGTGCAAATCCTTCGTTGACATAAACGAGCTGACCATCGGGGGCAGCTTGAAAGACCCCGATTGTTGTGGTGTCCACGAGGTTGCGGTATTTTTTTTCCGAAGCGATGATGACCTTTTCGGAGTGGACCTGCTCGGTGATGTCCCTGCCAGTCGAGACAAAGTGAGTGATATTCCCTTGCTGATCGCGCAGTGGTGATATGGTTTTGTCTTCAAGGTACATCGCACCGTTTTGTTTGCGATTCGTGAACACTGACCGAAAGGTGCCGCCATGATTGATTGTCGCCCACAGGTTATCATAGAATTTCTTATCGTGTATGCCGGACCTGAGGATGCGCGGAGTGTTGCCGATCGCTTCTTCCTTTTCGTAGCCGGTGAGTTCCACAAAGGCAGCATTCACATATTCAATGACACCAGACCTGTTGGTAATAAAAACGTTGTCAGGCGACTGTTCCGTCGCACGGAAAAATTTGTTCAATTCTTCCTCTGCCTGCTTGCGCTCGGTGATGTCTATGCTCGTCGTCAGGACCGCAGGCTTTCCATTGTAATTGATCGAACTGTTGAAGGAGTGAATCCAGCGCATGGCGCCGTCCTTACGCAAGATCCGCAAATCGACCGATTCAGTGACCTCCTCGCCTGCTTTGCGCTTGCGCGCCCGCTCTCTCGCGACCGTTCGATCGAGTGGATGCACAAGCGCAAAAAACTCTTCCCCGGCCAACAACATCAGTTCCTCAACCGTATAGCCAAGAATGCCCGCCTCAGCCGGATTCGCGTAAACGATCTTCTGATCTTGAAAAATAGCGATGCCCTGCAGGGATTTGTGGGCTAGCGTACGGAAATTACTCTCAGAGCTCCTCAGCGCCTCCACGGTTTGTTTCCGTTCAGTGATGTCCGTCGTCACTGCTACTGACCGGGAGCCGGGCAAAGGAGCCGCGCTCACAAGCGTCCATATTGTCATTCCATTCTCTTTCACAACTCCAATTTCAGTGTCGAGTATTTCCCGTTGTTCCTTGATCGCCCGTGAACTAGGAAATTCTTCGACCCCCATCGGAGTGCCGTCGGCGTGGAAATATCTTCTCTGAGTGTACTCGCCCGCGAGCAACCCCTGAATCGACATTCCCAGGATTGCATGCAGAGCGGAATTCATTTCGATGATTTTGCCGTCTTTATCCAAAATTGAGATTCCAGCCGGCAGGATCGCGAAGATAGTCCGCAGATCTTCTTCACTCCGTTTGATCAATTCCGCTGAATGCTTTTGCTTACCAATCAACGATACGATGACTAAGGCTGAAAAAGCAAACAAAAGAATGCGCGGTAATTGCGTGATCTCAACTGCGAATGAATTGGCTGGGGGCAAAATATATGCGAAAGAAAGGACGCAAAGTAACGTTGCCAGCATCCCTGATCGGACTCCGCCAAACCAGGTGCTAAACATGACAGCACACAAGAACAGCGAAGAGTGGGCGGCAGCGCCAAAATATTTTTCCATCCATATCAAAGTGATTGATGAAACGACCGCCGAAAGGCCAGCGGCCCCATACCTTAATAGTGGTGATGTAGGCGTAATTTTAGCCGTGAGATTCACCGGAGCCTCTTCTCGATTCTGAATATCAGTTTAGTCGTAAAACCGTCTTAGCGGGCGATAACTGAATGGAGGGGGTGCGGCTCAGTTAGGAGGCGGGCGATTGAGAATGGTGCAGTTGGGTGGTAGTGTTGTCACAAGCTTTGTGGCCATTCATCCTCCACATTCAACGACGAAATTGAAATCAACAATGGCCGGTCAATCGCCTTTGAATTTTTCTACACACAAACCCTATAACGGCATAAAGACGGAAAAGGTTCGGACTTGATGGCTTCACATCGTTACGTGATGGTTTTAGGGCACGTATCGTAATAAAGCGATTCTCCCCACCTTGAAGAAAAACGTCATGAACGCTCATTACTGCTTGTGCTGATTTTGACATCAACCGGTATGGATTCCTTCAAACGGCCAACTGTGGACTGGTGCATAATCTGCGTGCAGACCGGCGTAGTATTCCACAAATATATATATCCATGCAAAGTCAGGTTTTGGAGATTGTTGCTAAAAGGTTCAAAATGCAAATCTTTTGGGGTCAAATTCTGGATGCCTGACATAATCCAGAAAAAGAACTAGTTTCGCAACATCGCAGGGGGGGCCTGCCCGATTTTCTTAACCCTTAGATGCGTTCTTTCCTGGAGCAGATGGGAGTTTCATTTGATATCCGTGAATTTTCCCATTGCGCATTGTAAAAGAACAAGACTACCAATGAGCTCTTTTTCAATCGGTATCCCCTTCCATAGCCTTTGCCGACATTGACTCGTGTGCTTCCTCAACTGCCGCTTTGCCCGCATGCCCCGCATTTAAAGGGTGGCTGAGACCAGCACCAGCGGCCATTGATAGCGTCTGCATTTGTTTATCAGCGGTAATTCCTATAAAATTTGCCTTTTGACCAGTTGGAATAAAAATAGAGAAAAAAAGGCCAACCGTATACAGCCCACGATTGACCTTTGTGACGTACTAACTATTTCTATCGCAACTTCAGATGATAAGTTGTTATCTCAAGGAATATCACCGCCGCAAACCCTTCTCCCCCCGTGAAGGGCATCAGGGCTCTATTAAATAAGAGAACGAATGAAGGTAGGGGGATGGGCGCCTAAGGGCAATACCTGAAATCAGGTATTTTTAAAAGGGCTAGATAAAGCCGTCTAAAATCTACACTATTCTATTTTTCGTGGCCTGAGCGGCCAGTTTTTGGCGGGTATGGACATCAAGTTTATGGAAGATGTTCCTCAGATGGGTTTCGACAGTGAATCTGCTTATAAACAGTTTTTGGGCTATTTCTTCGTTTGCCATACCCTGAGTGACTAATTTTAGCACATCTTTCTCTCTGGCCGAAAGGTTATACCGGTTCTCCGTGTTTTCCCAACCGACATACGCCGAGATCATCTTCTTTGTGATCGCCCTATCGAGCGGCAACCCTCCCTGCTGTACGCTTTCAATAGCCCTCACGATCTCTTGTGGGGAGGAGGTCTTAAGCAAGTAGCCTGAAGCTCCCCGTTTTATCGCTGAACGGATATTCTCGTCAACATCGTAGGAAGTGAGCATGATAATGTTCGTTCCCGGAGAGAAGGTCTTTATCGGAACTATTGCATCAAGACCGTTCATCGCCGGCATTTTAATATCCAAAAGGATGACGCTCGGGGGAAACTCTTGAATCTCTAAATCTCTGAGGAGAGTTTTGCACGAAAGATAGAACTTCTGACAGTCGACAGACCTGCTTTTATTCAAATTTGCTGCCAGTACGAGGCAGAAGTTCTTATTGTCGTCAACGATCCAAGTTGAAATCCTATCCAATGCTTCTTGAGCCTGCGTGTCCACAAAAATCATTTGATTTATTTAAGAAACAAAAAAAGGTTGAACTATACTCCCGTTTCTTCACTGTGAGGCAGATAGACCCTGAAGGTCGTCCCCTGGTGCAGAGTGCTCTCTACAATAATGAAGCCGCCATGGCTTCTCACGATCCCCAGAACGATCGATAGGCCAAGGCCGGTCCCCTCTCCTCCTTCTTTGGTCGTAAAGAAAGGTTCGAAGATCCTGTCGATATCCTCTTTTGCGATCCCCATCCCGGAATCTGAGATACTGACGAGGCAATACGGTCCGGCGTGAGCCTCAGGATAATTTTCAAGGTCGTCCTCGTTGATATAACACGGCTCTAGTTTCACACCCAACACTCCCCCTTGCGGCATGGCGTCCCGGGCGTTCGCACAGATATTCATGAAAACTTGTTTTAACTGGCTCATATCGCCTCGCACGACGCA